>Ga0193745_1000058_pt1 | contig 20570 bp, 17 predicted proteins | sample L1a2metaG_FD_145899 | JGI IMG/M metagenome (GOLD analysis project Ga0193745, IMG submission 145899) | Soil microbial communities from a riparian zone of the East river system, Colorado, United States - L1a2 | ecosystem: Environmental > Terrestrial > Soil > Riparian zone | place: USA: East River... | reverse complement strand
GCCGGGGATTTTTCCGCCCGGCAGAAAATGATCGAGCACAACCTGCGCCTGGTGGTGAATGTCGCCAAGGCCTATCTCAACCGGGGCATGCCGCTTCTGGATCTCGTGGAGGAAGGCAACCTCGGGCTGATGCATGCGCTCGACAAGTTCGATCCCGAGCGCGGTTTTCGGTTTTCCACCTATGCCACCTGGTGGATCCGGCAGAACATCGAGCGCGCCATCATGAACCAGTCGCGCACGATCCGGCTGCCGGTGCACGTGATCAGGGAGTTGAACATCGTGCTTCGCGCGAAGCGCCATTTGGAGGCGAATGCCGAGCGCGAGCCGACCGCGGAGGACATCGCGCACCTCGTCGGCAAGGAAACCGACGAAGTGCGCCGGTTGCTGTCGCGCAGCGAGCACGCCGCTTCGCTCGATGCGCCGCTCGATGTCGATCCGATGCTGTCGATCGGCGACGCGATCGCCGACGAGAGCACCATGAGCCCGGAGCTGCGGCTGCAAGCGAACGAAATCGAGTCGCTCGTCCGCGAATGGGTGTTGCAGTTGAACGACAAGCAACGCGCCGTGATCGAGCGGCGTTTCGGCCTGAATGGAAGGGAATTGCTCACGCTCCAGCAGCTCGCCTCGCAGCTCATGCTCACGCGCGAGCGCGTGCGCCAGATTCAGCTCGAGGCACTTGCGCAGCTGCGGCGCATCCTGCGCCGGCGCGGCCTGTCGAAGGACGTGCTTCTCTAGATCAGCGGACGTCGTCCGTGATGGTGTTCGGGGGATTGCGCTTCAAGGCGGCGCCGTCGCCTGCGTCGTTCATGGCCTGCGCGAAGTCGATGTTCTTCGTGAGCTCCTCGAGGTACAGGTGCTGCCCGCCGAAGTAATCCCGCGCGTATTTGTGGGCTCCGCCGAGGTCCGCGTCTAGGCGCCGGGTCGCGCCCTGATAGAAACGCGGGGTCTTCCTCACCAGGTCCTCTCCCGATTCGTACAGGATTTCTTCCTTCCCGTCCGGAAGGCGCTTGACGGTGATGCCTCCGGCGACGAATTCCGGATAGAGCCGATCGCGGCACTTCTCCAGGTAGCACCGGTCCGACATCTGCGCGATGATGTCCGCCGAGCCGAGCAGGCTGCCGAGCAGCTTGTAGGCAAGAGACGGCACCTTGATTTCGGCGACCGGGATCTCGTAACCGGTGAAGTGGATCAACGAGGCGGCCACGTCGGCCACCTCGCCCATGCCGATCTTGGGCAGGTAATCCTTGAGAAAGCGCGCGCCGCGGGAGACGTGGGTCAGTGTCAGCTCGCCTCCGTTCTTGTGCTGCCTGTCGTCGAGCGTTCGTATGTAACCGCAGTCGTGGAACAGGGCCGTGATCACGCCCAAGCGGAACATAGCCGCGTCGAGCGGCTCCAGGCCGATTCGGGCGCGCTCGTAACCGTCGATCAGCCGCGCCATCGCGAGCGTGACCTCGAGCACGTGCTGGATGTCGTGATAAGCGGTATCGCAGGCGTGGTACCCCGGGCGATCCCCGCGATACATCGTGGTGAGGTCCCCGAAAGCCCGGTCGATCTGCGCGGGCGCCGCCTTGGGGTAGAGCTCGAGGAAAATCCGGTTTACCTCGGAGTTGACGAGCGCCCAGTCGGTGGTGTTCACCCGGCAAGAAACATCGTACTCGTTGCCGCGACGGTTCTCTTGCACTTGAATTGTGTCCCCAGAGGCAAACGAAGGCATTTTACCGCCGATTTCCCGGAGATGGGTCCGGAAAGCGTGATTTGTCGGCATTCACAATCTGCTTTCTCAAGACCGGTCGACTAGGTCTTGAGAGTAAAGGGATTGAAGTCGGTATCCCTGTCGTAGTAGTCCTCCTGTTCGGCGCGCTTGAGCCAGCCGACTACGGCGTACGTCAGCGGCGTGAACGCCACTTCCAATGCGACCTTGGAAACGAACTGGACCAGCATGATCTGCGGCAGCCTGTCGTCGGGAATCAGCCCGCTTCCCCAGAACGCGAGCGGATAGAAGATCAGGGAATCGACGCCCTCGCCGAAGATCGTCGAGCCGATGGTGCGCGTCCACAGCCACCGGCCCTGCGTGAGAATTTTCATCTTCGCCAGGACGAACGAGTTGACGAACTCCCCGCACAGGAACCCGACCAGGGAAGCCGCTGCGATGCGCCAGGTCGAGCCGAAGGCGATTTCGTAGGCCGCCTGGTTCTTCCAGAAGGGCGCAGGGGGCAGCATGACGACGATCGAGGCCATGACAGCGGCGAAAGCAAGGCCCGCGAAGCCGGCCCAGATCACCCGCCGGGACCGGGCGTAGCCGTAGACCTCGGTGAGGATGTCGCCGAAGACGTAGGAAATCGGAAAAAACAGCACGCCCGCCCCGAACGACACGATCCCGATCAGCGGAAGCTGAACTTGAGCGATCTTGGCCGGGCCGATCAGGTTCGAGCAGATCAGCACCGTCACGAACGCCGCCATGACGAATTCGTAGTAGCGGTAGGAGCGCGGGTTCATGAATTCTCTTTGTCGGGGTTCGGCGGCGCCGGAGCGGGCGTTCCGGTCCTCGCCCGGGCAAGCTCCGTGGCGAGATCCAGCACCGCCGCGGCGTAGAGGTTGGAGCGGTTGTAGCGCGTCAGGACGAAGAAATTCTGCAGCGTCACGCGGAAGTCGGACGGCTGCCCGGCGGTTTCCAGCTCGACCAGTGCGCAACGGGTGTCGGCGGGCAGTTGAACGGCGGGTTTCACGCCGAACCCGGGGAGCTCGGCGGCGCGGCTGGCCGGCGTGACTCCCGCCTCGGCGAGCTTGCGCCAGCCCTCGCCGCTCACCTCGGCGGAGAACGCCACCGCCTCTCCGCGGGCCCAGCCGTGCGCCTTCAGGAAATTGCCGATGCTGCCGATGGCGTCCGCGGGGCTGGTGGCGAGGTTGCTCGTTCCGTCGCCGTCGTAGTCGACCGCGAAGCGCCGGTACGACCCCGGCATGAACTGGGGAATGCCGATCGCCCCCGCGTACGATCCCTTGACGCGCAGCGGATCGATTCCCGCTTCGCGGCTGAGCATCAGGTAGTTCTCCAGTTCGCCGCGGAAGAACTGCGCGCGCTTCGGGTAGTCGAAGGCGAGCGTGGCGAGGGCATCGATCACCCGGTAGGTCCCGATGTTGCGGCCGTAGGTGGTTTCGACGCCGATGATGCCCACGATGATCTCCTCGGGCACGCCGAATTCCGCGGCGGCGCGCTTGAGCGGCTCGGCGTTGCGATTCCAGAATTGCACGCCCGCCTCGAGGCGCTGTGGATTGATGAATATCGCCCGGTAGGCCTGCCAGGACGCGAGCGCCGTTTCGGCGGGCTGCTCCATCGCCCTGATGATCGAGGGCTGGAACTGCGCCTTGCCGAAGACGCGGTTGAGTTCCCTGCGGGTGAAGCGGTGCTTCTTCACCATTTCGGCGATGAACTGCTTCACCTCCTTGCGCTGCGGGTAGGCCTGAGGATCTGCGGCGGCGGCCGAAGCGAGCTGCGTGGCGAGCGCCGCGGCAACGAGAAAGCTGTAACGGATTTTCAAGGGCTGAATTCCCGAACCAGGTGCTTGAGGCGGGCGATCGAGCGGGCGTCGGTGTCCGGCCCGTAGCGCTGATCGACGTAGAGCGCGGCGATGGCACGCACGGCGTCCTCGCGCGCAGGGAGGGCCCGGGCAACGCGGCTTGCATAATCGAGAGGACCCTCGGCGCGCGAGCGCACGAGGCCGCCGCGGGCGAGCTTGTCGCAGAAGCGCGACCACGCGCGCTGCACCGGATCGTCGCGCCGCATGCCGCGAAGCAGCCACAGCGCGGTCAATAACAGCACCCCGGCCACGCTCCAGAACAGCATCACCGTCATCGTCTGCCAGCTCGGTTGCTGCACGCCCAGCCACGAAAGCATCTCGCGCTGGCGATCGGGGTTGTAGCCGAGCACCCACTGGTTCCACTGGTTCGTGAGGGCCTCCCAGTTGTTGCGCAGCCCCCTCAGCCAGTTGAGGTTGGTGCGCATGAACAGCGGCAGCGTTGCTCCTGCCGGCGCGGCGGCCGTGATGCCGAGCTCGACCCGGACAGGAATTGCGGCGGCGGTGGGATCGACGCGGGTCCAGCCGTTCCCGGCGAGCCATACCTCGGCCCAGGCGTGGGCGTCGGCCTGGCGCACGACCATGTAGCCGTCCACCGGATTGGTGTCTCCGCCCTGGTAACCGGTCACCACGCGGGCGGGCACGCCGGCGGCGCGCATCAGAAACACGAAACTCGAGGCGAAGTGCTCGCAGAATCCCTGCTTCGTGTCGAACAGGAATTCGTCCACCGAGTTTTGCCCGAGCGCCGGCGGCTCCAACGTGTACTCGAAGCGGCTGCCGCGGAAGAACTCGATGCCCCGGCGCACGATCGCGGCATTGTCGGCAAGCGACTCGCGCCACCCGCCCGCGAGCGCCAGCGCGCGCGGATTGAAGCCGCGCGGAAGCCTGAGCGTGAGGGCGAGGTCTTCGGGATTGCCTCCGCTCGCCGCCTGGAATTGGGGAGAGGAGCGCATTTCGTAGCGCATCCGGCTGCGAACCGGCGTCAGGGAGATCACCAGGTATTCGGAGGTGAGCCGCGCGGCCGGCGGGATGCGTGTCGGCATTTCCAGCGCGAACATCCAGTTGCGATTGTGCGGCTCGAGAGTCACTTCGTAGTCGACCGGGGAACCGGCGGCCTCGACGCTCATGTTCCGGCGCAGCTGGGGCAAGCCCACGCGCCAGCTGCGGCCGTCGAAATCCGACATCACGGGGCCGCGCCAGTAGAGCCCGGCGCGCGGAGGCGGGTCGGTCTGGAATTTCACCCTGAATGCGATCGCGTCCGACAGTGACAGGGAGCTGATCGAACCGGGTGACATGGTCTCCGACAGGCCGGTGACGCCGCTGTAGGCGTCCTGCGGCATTCCCCACAGGGGCCCCTGCACCCGGGGAAACAGGAAAAACAGCAGCAACATCACCGGGCCCGCCTGGGCAAGCATGCGCCCGGCTGTCTTGAGATCATCGACGACGGGCCGCCGCGGCGCGCTGAATCCGACGAGGGCGGTCGTGGTGACGAACACCGTGAGCAGCATCAGCCCCGCGATCGGGATCGACTGGGAGTAGAAAAAGTTGGCCAGGGCGACGAAGTAGACGAGAAAGGCCACGACAAAGACGTCGCGCCGGGCTCGCGTCTCCAGCAGCTTGAGAAACAGAAGCAGCACGAGCAGCGTCACCCCCGGGTCCCGGCCCATGATCGTGCGGTAGGAAAAAAAGACGCCGATCGCGCCGGCGAGAGTCAGCAGAATCAGCAGCCAGCGCGCGGGCAGGGCGCCGCCGCGAATCGAAACGAGGGCGCGCCAGAAAAGGAGCGCCGCCGCGGCGACGTCGACCCAGAAGGGCAGCCACAAGGTGTGCGAAGCCACCGTGAGGGTCGCGCCGGCGATCAAGGTTGCGAACGGCAGCAGCGGCAGCGACTCGGCGCTTCTCGGGTCAGCCATGGTAGAGCGCGAGCTCTTTCAGACAGCGCTCCCGGTGCGGGAACCCATCGCCGAGCGGCACCTCCGCGCCCGGAAGCTTCAGCCCGTAGCGCAGGCCGTGCTCCTCGGCAAGCATGACCCAGCGCGCAAGCCGCGACAGCCGCGCCTCCGTGTGCATGCCGGTGGGGAGTTGCTCCCAATCGAACCAGAGCTCGGAAGCGGCGCGCCCCGCGAACAGCTTGGTGAGCAGGAACTCGCTCCGGGCCGAGGCCTTCCAGGCGATATGGCGCGGAGAATCGCTGGCGTGATAGAGCCGCAGTCCCGCGAAATCGTCGGTCCCAGCGCCTGCCGGGATCGCGTCGCCGGTATCCGCGTCCGAATACGCCGGGGGCAGCGGGGCCGAATCGGGCCGCGGGTACACGAGCGCGCGCATGTCCGGCTGCACGTAGCTCCAGGCGCGCATCAGGCCCAGAGGGAACCGCGTATCGACGGTCACCCGTTCGAGCTGCAGCCAGCCCCGCTTGCCGGCTTTCAGCGGCAGCGTGACTGAGCGATGCGCTCGCGCCGGCACGTCGCAGCTGAGCCTGGCTCCGCGGCAGGCGAGATCGAGCGAATGGCGGTCGACGTCGCGCTTGTTCTCCAGTACGAGCTCGAACTGCGCCGTGTCCCCCGCGAACACCGGCGCCACGCGCCCGGCGCTCACGTAGAGGTGCGCAAGGTTCCGGAAGGTGTGCAGGATGGAAACGATGCCCAGGCCGGCGAGCAGAAACGTGAGCACGTAGCCGAGGGAGAGGTTGTAATTGATCGAACCGACCAGCATCAGGATCACGGCCACTCCGAAGCTGAGACCGTGACGCGTGGGCAGGATGTAGACGCGGCGCTGGCTGAGGAACACCACGCCCGGCTCCGGCGCGTGGCGCCCGAACACCCACTGGAAGAAGTTGTACGCCTGCGAATACTGCAGCACCTGGTCGAGCTTCACGGGATCGGCACGGCGGAGATCAGGCCGCTTGCCTTGTCGATGCTCGAGATGCGAACCCCGTCGTGCACGGGCCGCAGGCGGTGGCCGGCCACGCCGGGGAGCACGGCCTGCACGTCCTCCGGGACGACCTTGTCGCGGCCTTCGATCAGAGCCCAGGCGCGCGATGCGTGCAGCAGCGCGAGCGCGGCGCGCGGAGACAGGCCCGTAGCGTACTCGGGCGAGCGCCGCGAATGCTCGACGAGCGCCTGGATGTAATCGAGAAGCGGCGCCGCGGCGTGCACGGTCTTCACCATCGCCTGCAGATCCATGAGATCGCCCGGCGCGAGGCTCGCGTCGAGCCCGGCAATCATGTCGCGGCGGTCCGCGCCCTGGAGCAGCGTGCGCTCGGCGTCGCGGTCGGGATATCCGAGCTCGATCCGCATCAGGAACCGGTCGAGCTGGGATTCGGGCAGCGGAAAGGTGCCCACGAGGTGCGAAGGGTTCTGCGTCGCGACGACGAAGAAGGGCTCGGGGAGCCTGCGCGTCTCGCCTTCGGTCGTGACCTGATGCTCCTCCATCGCCTCGAGCAGCGCCGACTGCGTCCTGGGAGTGGCGCGGTTCACCTCGTCGGCGAGGATCAGCTGCGAAAAAATCGGCCCCGGATGGAACCTGAACGTGGAACTTTCGCGCTCGTATACCGATACGCCGATGATGTCGGCGGGGAGCATGTCGCTGGTGAATTGTATGCGGTGAAAATTCAGACCCAGGAGCTTCGCGAGCACCTGAGCGAGCGTGGTCTTGCCGACGCCGGGCAGGTCTTCGATCAGAAGGTGCCCGCTCGCGAGCAGGCAGGCGAGCGCGAGACGGATCTGGCGCTCCTTGCCGAGGATGATTTTTCCCGCCTGCTGGACGATGCCTTGAATGAGCGGAGAGGACATCCGATGCGGGAGTGCCGGAAAACCGTCTGTTAAAGTCGTAAGTTTACTGGAAAGCCGATATGATTGGACGGAAGGAATAAAGTTCATGGCGACGGCGTTTATCACGCATGCCGACTGCGCAAGGCACGACATGGGCCGCAGCCATCCGGAGAGCCCGGCGCGGCTCGCCGCGATCGAGGACCACCTCATTTCCTCGGGTCTCGCGGGGCTCGTCGAGCGCCACGACGCGCCCGCGGCCAAGGCGAGCGAGCTCGCCCGCGTGCATCCGCTCGAATACATCGAAGCGATCCGCGAGGCCGCTCCGCGGAGCGGGATCGTGCACCTCGATCCCGACACCGCGATGTGCCCGTATACCTGGGATGCAGCGCTTCACGCAGCGGGAGCCGCGGTGCTTGCCACCGACCTCGTGATCGGCGGGCGTGCCGACAGCGCCTTTTGCGCGGTGCGCCCGCCCGGCCATCACGCAACGCGCACCCGCGCGATGGGCTTTTGTGTCTTCAACAACGTGGCCGTCGGGGCGATGCACGCACTCGAGCAGCACGGGATCGAGCGCGTGGCCATCATCGACTTCGACGTGCACCACGGCAACGGCACCGAGGACATCTTCAGCGACGACGAGCGCGTCGTGATGGCGAGCATCTTCCAGCATCCGTTTTACCCGTACAGCGGCACTGAACACGTGGCGCCGAACATGGCCAACGTGCCGCTGCCGGCGGGCTCGGACGGCAAGGCTTTGCGCACGGCGGTGGAGAAAATCTGGCTGCCTGCGCTCGACGAGCTCGAGCCCCAGATGATTTTCATCTCGGCGGGATTCGACGCCCACGTCGAGGACGACATGGCCGGCTTGCGCTTCACCGAAGCCGATTACGCCTGGGTGACGCAGCGCATCAAGGAGGTCGCGGACAAATACGCCGGCGGAAAAATCGTGTCGGTTCTGGAGGGAGGCTACGCGCTCTCCGCGCTCGGGCGGAGCGTGGTGACGCATCTGAAGGTCCTGGGCGCCTCGTAGGAATTTCTCCATGCGGACATGGCATTCGCTGGCTGTCGCTGTCGGGTTGCTTCTCCCGGTTGCATGCGGGGACAGCGGCAGCAGCAGCAGTAGTAGTAGCGTTGATTTACCGCCCCTTGGGGTACGGTTGCAGGAGGTCTTTGCTGCGGGCCTCTCCAGCCCGATCGATTTGCAGGCGCCGCCCGGCGACGCGCGGCTGTTCATCGCTCAGCTGACGGGGCGCATTCGCGTCGTGCAGGGGGGCGTGCTGCTCCCAACGCCTTTCCTCGATATATCAAGCCGGGTGCTGCCTTTGGTGGGTGAAGACGGGCTGCTCTCATTTGCCTTCCACCCGCAGTTCGCGAGCGGCCAGCCCTACGTCTTCGTCCATTTCATCGAGAAAAACGTAAATGCCAACGGCGACATCGTCGTCGAGCGCTACCAGGTGTCGTCCACGGACCCCAACGTGCTCCAGACCCCTGGAACGGAGGTGATCCGGATTCCCCACGTGAACTTCGTCAACCATTACGGCGGGCGTGTCGCGTTCGGGCCCGACGGAATGCTCTATCTGTCCACCGGCGACGGCGGCGGAGGAGGAGACACTCTCGGCAACGGCCAGAACCGGACGACGCACCTCGGCAAACTGTTGCGCCTGGATGTCAGCACGCTTCCCTACGCGGTCCCGGCTGACAACCCCACGTGGCCCGGCGCGACCCAGCCAAGCGAGAACTGGGCGATCGGCTTGCGCAATCCATTCCGCTATGCCTTCGACGTTCCGACCGGGCGGCTGTACATCGCCGATGTCGGGCAGGCAACGCGCGAGGAAATCGACGTGGTTTCAGCGAGCGCCTCCGGTCTCAACTACGGCTGGAGCATCATGGAGGGCACTTTGTGCCTTGCCATTGGCGGCCCGTGTACGACACCCGGGCTCACCCCGCCGGTGTACGAATACGATCACACTCAAGGTTGCGCGATCATCGGGGGTTACGTATACCGCGGCGCCGCGATAGCGGAGGTTCAGGGGCAATACCTGTTTTCGGACCTCTGCAGCGGCTTTGTGCGCAGCCTGAGCTTCGAGAACGGTGTGGCGATCGTCAGGCAAGCACCGATGACGAACGCGGGTACTGTCCTCTCATTCGGCCAGGATGGTTTCGGCGAGGTCTACATACTGACCGGCGAGGGCCGGGTGCTGCAGATCGTGAGTCAGTGAGTTTGTTGAGGGGGCTGGATCGCGGATCCGGCCCGGGTCTCCAGTATTCCGATTTCGGCGCAGGCATTCAGAAAATCCGCCGCGTCGCCTGTAGCCACTCCGCACGCAACGGCCAGCTCGCCGGCAAGGGAGCCGTGGTCACTCAGGATCGCCGCCATCTTCAAGTGAACTTGCCGGTGGGGTAGCGAGGCGAAATCCGGCCAGCGCTTGAGCCGGACCGGCTCGCGGAGATCCCACGTGCCCAGCGATTCGCCCGCGCCGGTGACGAGACCCGTCAGCCACAGCAGTTCCTCGAGCGGGCGCGGCCTGATCCCCCATCGCGCGAGGCGCACGGCGAGTTTGCGCGTGTCGGGGACGTCGACAACCTTCCCGTCGATACGGCGCCGGTTGCGCAGCAGCGCAGTCAGCTCATCGGTGGTCCGCGACGAGTAGAACACCTGCCCCTTGGGATCGACCACCAGGGCGGAACCCGTTGCGAGCATGACATCGGAGGGATACGGCTGTTGGCACGCCCTGCGGACCATGCTTGCGAACGGTCTCCAGTTGTACGTGGGTGTCGACGACGCCGGAGCGGAAAGCTGCAACTTTCCCGCGACCGCGGTCAGGACTTCCGTCAGGCTGTGCGGGCCGCCCGGGCGGATCGGCTTGAGCAGCGTCCACTCCGCCGCCAGCACCTGGTCCCGGCTCAGGGCGATGCGCGGGGTGCCGCCGAAATTCACGTTCTCCCAGACCTGGTGCCCCTCCTTGCTGTCCATGTCCACGAGGACCGCGTCGGGCAGATCGCCCAGGCGGGCCGCGATGCACCATGACGGCTCCAGGTAGGTCTTGAGCAGTGCGAGCAGCGAGCGCAGGTAACGTTCCTCGTCGGCCCCCACGTTGACGAGCGAGAGAACCAGCGGCAGGGGTTTGTCTTCGGAACTCACTTGGGGATCCTCAAAGTTACGGTGACTCAGGCGCGGACCGGCTTGCCGCGCGCGACGGGCAATCCCGCGACTGCCCAGGCGTTGGTGCCGCCATCAACGTGCACGACACGGCGGAACCCCGCTGCGCGCAGCTCCGCGGCGGCGAACTGGCTGCGCGTGCCGGTCTGGCACACCACATACAGCGGATCGTTCGGGGAGAGGCTCGCGAGCAGCGCGGCGGGGTCGAGCCGGTCGAGGGGAACGTTGACTGCGCCTGCGATTCTCAGGACTTCGAATTCTCCAGGCGTGCGCACGTCAAGCAGATGGACTCCGGGCGCGCCAAGCACGCCGGCGAGCTGATTCGCGGACACGCTTTGCACCGCGACCTCCGGCGCGGCCCACTGCCCGGGCGCGCATGCGACCGCGGGCTGGCCCGCGCCGCCCCCGAGGTTGGCCGGGACCGCCTCGTGGATGCGCGCCGGCATGGGCAGGTTGAGATTGTTCATGATGGAAACGAACTCCTCGCGGGTTTTGCCCGAGACGCGCGCGTTGAAGCGCTTTTCCTCGCCGATGCTGCTCACTCTGCGCCCTTTGTAGTCGTGGGCCGGATAGACGAGGATCTGCTCGTCGAGCGCGAAGAGCTTCTCCGTGATGCTCGACCAGAGCGCTTCGGCGCTGCCGTTCTGGAAGTCCGTGCGTCCACAGCCGCCGATAAGCAGGGTGTCGCCGGTGAAGACGCGGTCGCGCCACAAGTAGGAGACGCTTCCCGGAGTATGCCCGGGGGTGGCGATCGTGAGAATTTCCTCGTGGCCGAAGAGGATCACGTCGCCGTCCTGAAGGAGGCGGTCGTAGCCCTGCGCATTGCAGTCGCGACAAACCGCAGTCTGCGCGCCCGTGGCCTGCTTCAGCGCGTGCGCGGCGGTCACGTGGTCGGCGTGCACGTGGGTCTCGAGCGTGTACTTGAGCGCGAGGCCGTGCTCGCGCAGAAGGCGCGAGTCGCGCTCGAGCTGCTCGGTGACCGGATCGATGAGGACCGCCTCGTGACTCGTGTCGTCTGCGATGAGATACGTGAGAGTGGACGATGCCGGGTCGAAGAGCTGTTTGAAGAACATCACATCCTCTGCATTTCGATGGGGCGGCCCGCTCAGGCTGCGGTGTTCAGCAGCTCCGCGGCGGCGCGCGCCATCCCGGTCTCGTCGAGCCGCTCGAGGGACAGGCGCCGGGCCCCATCATAATGCAAATAGTTTCGCGTGGCCGCGCGCAGGTAAGACGGGTCGTAGTGGGTGACGAGCAGGTCCGCGACCAGCTCGTCCCACGAACCCGAGTCGGTCTGCGCAAGCCAGCGTCCGATCACCGCGCGGCCGTAGCGGCTCGTCAGGCATTGCAGCTTTTCCTTGAGTGCCGCCGGCTCCTCCAGAAAATGCCGGTATTCCTCCATCAGGAAGCGCACGCGCTCGGGCAGAGGCACCTCGAGGCGCAGGCATTTCCCCTCGCGCATGCGATCGAGGAGCCGCGAGGGCACCTGCAGCTGGCCGATTTTCTTGCTTTCCGCCTCGACGAAGACGGGGCGCGCGGGATCGAGGCGCTTCAACGCGCTCCACACCAGGCTGTCGAACATCTTCTGCGAAGGCTGCGGTTCGCCCGGAAGCCCGCCGAGCAGCGAACCGCGGTGGCGGGCGAGGCGCTCCAGATCCAGCGCCTGCGCGCCCCGTGCGGCGAGCGCGGCGAGGAGGCGACTCTTGCCGCTCCCGGTGGCGCCGCACACCACCCAGAAGCTGAAACGCCGCGGCGTATTTTCGAGCTGTGCCATGACTTCGCGCCGGTACGTGCGGTAGCCGCCTGCCAGCGTCGCCGCCTCCCAGCCGACCTGGCGCAGCACATGCGCCATCGCGGCCGAGCGCTGGCCGCCGCGCCAGCAATAGACGACGGGGCGCCAGCCGCGATCGCGGCCGCGAAAACGCTCGTCGATATGCCGCCCGATATTCTTCGACACGAGCGCCGCCCCGATTTTTTTTGCGTCGAACGCGGAGACCTGCTTGTAGAGCGTGCCCACGCGGGCACGCTCGGCATCGTCGAGCACCGGGCAGTTTACCGCCTCGGGCACGTGGTCGAGCGCGAATTCGGCGGGCGAGCGCACGTCGATCACCTCGTCAAAGGCATCGAGCTGTGCTACCGTAACCGCGTCCAAGCGTTTCTGATCCATGCCTCAATTCTATCCATGAACGCCCCCGCCGATCTCATCCGCCTGACGCAGTTCTCCCACGGGGGCGGCTGCGGCTGCAAGATCGCCCCGGCGGTCCTCTCGGAGATCCTCGCCAAGACCCCGATCCGCGGGCTGCCGAAGGACCTGCTCGTGGGGATCGAATCGAGCGACGACGCCGCCGTGTACCGGCTGAACGACGAGCAGGCGATCGTCGCCACCACCGATTTCTTCACGCCCATCGTCGACGATCCCTACGACTTCGGGCGCATCGCCGCGGCCAACGCGCTCTCGGACGTCTATGCAATGGGCGGCAAGCCGATATTCGCGCTCGCCATCGTCGGCATGCCGCTGGACAAAATGCCGGTCGAGGTGATTCAAAGAATCATCGCGGGCGGCGAGTCGGTGTGCGCGCAGGCCGGAATTCCCGTCGCGGGCGGGCATTCGATCGACACGCTGGAACCGATCTACGGCCTGGTTGCGCTCGGCATCGTGCACCCTAAGAAAGTGAAGAGGAACGACCGCGCGCGTGCGGGCGACGTGCTCATACTCGGCAAACCGCTCGGCGTGGGAATCCTTTCCGCCGCGCTCAAAAAAGGCAGACTCTCCACTTCAGGCTACAAGCAGATGGTGGAGATCACCACGCAACTCAACACGCCGGGCACCGCGCTTGCGGAGCTCGAAGACGTCCATGCGCTCACCGATGTCACCGGCTTCGGCCTCGCAGGGCATCTCCTCGAGATCTGCCGCGGATCGAAGCTCGGCGCCGAAATCCGCTTCGACGATCTGCCGATCCTGCCCGAGGCGCTCCAATGGGTAAAGGAGGGCACGGCGACCGGCGCCTCCGACCGCAACTGGAAAGGCTACGGGCACGAAGTGCGCATGCCCGCGGGCTCTCCGGAATGGAAACGCAAGCTCATCAGCGATCCGCAGACGAGCGGGGGGCTGCTGGTTGCTTGCGCTCCTGCTGCGGAAAGGCGCGTGATCGAGAAATTTCTCGAGCAGGGTTTTCCCCTCGCTCGCAGCATTGGATCGATGCAGGCGGGCGCGTCGGCGCTGTCCATTACTTAGGCGCCAGGATCACCATAGCCGCAAGCTTCCTCCACACGTTCTCCATCATGATCGGCTGCGCCTCGGCGCTGGGATGGAGATTGTCCGCCTGAAACATTTCCCGTTTGTCCGGGACGCCTTCGAAGAGCAGCGGAACGAAAGGGATGCGCTCGTCGCGGGCGAGGTCGCGGAACGCGGCGCGAAACGCGTTGACGTATTGCGCGCCGTAGTTCGGCGGAAGCAGCATGCCGACGAGGATCACGCGCGCACCCTGGCGCTTCGCCGCCTGGACGATGACCGCCAGATTGGTTTTCATTTGGGCGACCGGCAGCCCGCGCAGGCCGTCGTTCGCGCCGAGCTCGACGATCACGATCGCGGGCTGGGTCTTGGCGAGCGCGGCGCCGATGCGCGCTGCGCCGCCGGCCGAGGTTTCGCCGCTGATGCTCGCGTTGACCACGGTATAATTTGATTTTCTTTGCTTGAGCCGCTCGCCGAGCAAGGCCACCCAGCCTGCGTTCTGGGGGATCCCGTAGGCGGCGGAGAGACTGTCCCCGTATACCAGGATGGTCGGCGCGGCGAGCGCCGTCCCGCAGCAGCCGAGCAGAACGGCAAACAGAATCGATTTCATGTCTGATTTTTCCCAACCCATAGTCCTGGCCACCGGGCTTTCCAAAGTCGTTCGCCTCGCCAACGGCACGCCGGGCGCGAACGAATTGGTTATTTTGCAGGACATTTCGCTCAAGGTCATGCCGGGCGAGGCGGTGGCCATCGTGGGCGCCTCGGGCTCCGGCAAGTCGACGCTTCTGGGCCTGCTCGCCGGCCTCGACACGCCGAGCTCGGGTCAGGTGCAGCTGGGTGGCGCGGATCTCTTCGGCCTTGACGAGGACGGGCGCGCGGCGCTGCGTGCGAGGCTGCTCGGCTTCGTGTTCCAGTCGTTCCAGCTGCTCCCGGCACTGAATGCGCTGGAGAACGTGATGCTGCCTCTCGAGCTTGCGGGCGGGGCGGGTGCCGCGGACCGGGCGTCGAAAATGCTCGCGCGGGTTGGCCTCGCCGAGCGGTTGCGGCATTACCCGAAGACGCTCTCGGGAGGCGAGCAGCAGCGCGTGGCGCTCGCGCGCGCCTTCGTCACCCAGCCGAAGCTCCTCCTGGCGGACGAGCCCACCGGGAATCTCGACGCCGCGACCGGCGCAGGCGTGATCGACCTCATGTTCGAGTTGAACGCCGAGCGCGGCACGACGCTGCTGCTGGTGACGCACGACGAGGCGATCGCCGGCCGCTGCCGCCGGAAGATACGGCTCGCCGCCGGCCGGATCGACGGCGAGAATTGAACCGATGTTGCGTCTCGCCCTGCGGATGCTGTTGCGCGACTGGCGCGCGGGGGAGTTGCGCGTGCTAGCTCTCGCCCTCGTGCTCGCCGTGGGAGGCGTAGCGAGCGTCGCCTTCTTCGCCGATCGCGTGCGGCAGGCGCTCACCCGCGAAGCGCACCAGGTGCTCGGCGGGGATCTGCTGATGACGGCCGACCACGCCTGGGCTCCGGAGTTTCGCGACGAGATCGTCCGGCGGGGGCTGCGACGCGCCGAGAGCATGAACTTCGTCAGCATGGCGCGCTCAGGCAACGAGACGCTCCTCGCGGCGGTGAAGGCGGTGACGCCGGGCTACCCCTTGCGCGGCAGGCTGCGCATCGCCCCCGGCCTGAACGTCCCGGACGCGGACACCGATGCGGTTCCGCCGCGGGGCGCGGTGTGGCTCGACGAACGCATGATGGCGGCGCTCAAGGTCCGCGCGGGCGACGCGATCGAGCTGGGGAAGGCGCGCTTTCGTGTCGGCGCGGTGCTGACGCTCGAGCCCGATCGCGGCGTGTCCTTCATGAATTTTGCGCCGCGCCTGATGATGCAGCTCGACGATCTGCCCGCCACCGGGCTGGTGCAGCCGGGAAGCCGCATCAGCTATCAGCTCCTCGCCGCGGGCGAGCGCGAGGGTATCCGGCAATTCGAGCAATGGACCAGAGCCCGCCTCGGCCGGGGCGAGCGCATCGACAGCCTGGATAACGCGCGGCCCGAGGTGCGCGCGGGCCTGGACCGCGCCCAGAGCTTCCTCGGGCTCACGGCCATGCTTGCGGTGGTCTTGTCCGCGGTGGCGATCGCGCTCGGCACGCGGCGCTATACGCTACGGCACCTGGACGGCTACGCCGTGATGCGTTGCCTGGGCGCCGCGCAATCGCAGCTCTTCGCTCTCTTCGCCTGGGAGTTTCTGGTACTCGCGCTGGCGGCCTCGCTTGCGGGCTGCGTCCTCGGGTTCGTCGTGCAGAGCCTGGTTGCGTGGTGGCTCGCGGCTCTCATACCGGGGACCTTGCCGCCTCCCGGGCCCGTTCCCGTGTTGCAGGGCGCTGCGACGGGCTTCGTGCTCCTTCTCGGCTTTGCCTTGCCGCCGCTGCTCCAGCTCAAAGACGTCCCGGCGCTGCGCGTGATCCGGCGCGACGTCGGCCCCCCGAGACAGGGTGCGCTCGCTGTATACGCCGTGGGATTGGCCGCGGTGTTCGGGCTGCTTCTGTGGCAGGCGGGCGAACTCAGGCTTGCGAGCTACGTGTTCGGGGGCTTTGCCGCCGCTTTCGGAATCTTTGCGGCGATCGGCTACGGCGCTCTGCAATTGATCGGGCGGTTCGGCCGGACCGGCAGCGTCTCCTGGCGTTACGGCCTCGCGAACCTCCTGCGGCGCCCTCGCGCAAACGCCGTGCAGATCGTGGCGATCGCGGTGGGGCTCACCGCGATCCTGCTCCTCACCCTGATCCGGGGCGATCTGCTCGACGCCTGGCGCGGGCGGCTCCCGCCGGACGCGCCAGACCGGTTTCTCGTCAACATCCAGCCCGAGCAGCGACAGCCCCTGGCGGAATTCCTCGAGCGCAACGGCGTGAAGCGCCCGCAGACCTTTCCCATGGTGCGCGCGCGCCTGGTCGCCATCAACGGAAAGCCGGTGGGTGCGGAGGATTATTCGGAGGAGCGCGCGAAGCGCCAGATCGAGCGCGAATTCAATCTGACCTATCTGTCCGCGCTGCCGACCGACAACAAGATCACGGAGGGCGCGTGGTTCGGCCCGGGGGATCTCGAGCGCGGCGCCGTCTCGGTGGAGCACTGGATCGCCGAGCGCTTCGGAATCAAGCGCGGGGACCTGCTGGAATTCTTGTCTGCGGGCCGCAGCTTCTCGGGCCCCGTGACAAGCGTGCGCAAACTCGAATGGGATTCGATGCGTCCGAATTTCTTCTTCATCACCACCCCGGCATTGCTCGAGGGCTTCCCGGCGACCTACATCGCGAGCTTTCACGCGCCCGCAGGCGACGCGCTCCTGACTTTGCGCCTGTCGCAGGCGTTTCCCAACTTCACCGTGATCGACGTGAGCGTGATCCTGCGGGAGCTGCAGTCCGTGATGGATCAGCTGATCGGCGCGGTGCAGCTGGTGTTCCTGTTCGCGCTCGGCGCCGGCGTGCTGGTGCTGTACGCCGCGCTCCTCGCGACCCAGGACGAGCGCACGCACGAGGCGGCGGTGATGCGCGCGCTCGGGGCGAGCCGCGCCCAGGTGCTCGCCGCGCAGCGCGCCGAGTTCGCGGTGCTCGGTGCGATCGCCGGGCTCCTCGGCTCGTTCGGCGCGAGCGCGATCGGGTGGACGCTCGCGACGCGCGTGTTCCAGCTGGATTTCATCTGGAACGGCTGGATCTGGCTCGCCGGCCCTGCGCTCGGGCTCGCCTGCGTGGTGTTGAACGCCTGGGCGGGGGCGCGCGCCGCATTGAGCCGTCCGCCGATGGCGGCGCTGCGCGAGGTCATTTGAGTGGGACTCGGCGTTACAATGGCCCATGGCTGAGATCGCGGTGGCAATTGCAGTCGTAGCGCTCATTGTTCTTGTCTGGGGCGTGCGGCGTATCGCGGCCCTCGAGCACGGGCTGGAAGACCCGGCGGCAGCGCTGACGCCCCTGCTCGAAGAAAAGCATCGCGCGATGCTCACCGATCTGCACACCGGGCTCACCCAGCAGGGCGACCGGCTCGGGCGCCACCTCACCGATTCGAGCGACCGGCTCTCGGCCAAGATCGACCAGCGCCTGGACCAGATCGCGGGCAAGGTCGACGAACGCCTCGACGAGGGTTTCAAGAAAACCAACGAGACCTTCGTCAACGTCATGCAGCGGCTGGCGACCATCGACGAGGCGCAGAAGAAGATCGAGACCCTGACGGGCAGCGTGGTGAGCCTGCAGGAGCTGCTCGGGGACAAGCGCAGCCGCGGCGCCTTCGGCGAGGTGCAGCTCGAGGCCCTGGTGAGGAACGTGCTGCCGCCCATGGCGTTCGAGCTGCAGTACACGCTTTCCAACGGCATGCGCGTCGATTGCGCGCTGCGCCTTCCGCCGCCCACCGGATTGGTGACGGTGGACTCGAAGTTTCCCCTGGAGAACTACCACCGCATGTTCGACCGGGAGGTGGATGAATCGGAGCGCACGCTTGCGCAGAGGCAGTTCAGGGCGGACATAAGGAAACACGTCGACGATATCGCGAGGAAGTACATCATCGCGGGCGAAACGTCCGACGGCGCGGTGATGTTTATCCCGGCAGAAGCCGTGTTCGCCGAAATCCACGCCTATCATGCCGAAGTGGTCGAGTACGCCAATGCGAAGCGCGTTTGGATCGTTTCCCCGACGACGCTGATGGCAGTGCTGAATACCGCGCGGGCGGTACTGAAGGACGTCGAGACACGCAGGCATATCCACATCATCAAGGAAGAACTGGGAAAGCTCGGCATCGATTTCCAGCGCTTCGACGAGCGCATGAAGAGGCTCGCCGACCACATCCGCCAGGCGAACCAGGACGCCGAGGAGGTGCAGGTCTCCAGCCGCAAGATCTCGCAGCGCTTCCAGCAGATCGAGGCCGCGGAAATCGAGGAAAAGCCCTCCGCCAACGTGGTTCGGCTTGAACCGGACCGGAAGTGAATGGAGGCCATGAAATGACCCAGACCGCGACGCCCGCCCGCTGCCAGGCTCTGCTCGAAGTGATGCGCAACCGCCTCACCACGCGCCAGTTCGATCCGGGCTGCGTCGTGCCGCGCGAGCACTACGACCTCATCCTCGAAGCCGCGCGCCACGCGCCCTCCGGCGCGAACGCACAGCCCTGGCATTACATCATCGTCACCGAACCGGAAACCAAGAAAAAGATCGCCGACTATTTCGTCGAGGAGCAGCGCCGCCGCGCCAAGCTCAAGATGAAGTTTCCCACGCCGAACTACCGGGGACTGGAAACGGCGCCCGGGATGATCGTGGTGGTCGCGGATTTCCGCTTCACTCGCGCCTTTCCCGTGCTCATGGACGGGAGCGATCTCGACCGCCAGTACCACGACAACGCCGAGCGCATCCTGCTGCAGAGCGTGGCGGCGTCGACTATGTCCGCGCATCTCGCTGCGGCCGCCCTCGGCTACAACGTCTGGTGGGTGACGGCGATCGGCCAGGAGACGGCCCAGACGGCCATGCGCCCGCTGCTCGGCGTGCCTGAGGAGCTCTCGATCATCGACATCTTCTGCTTCGGCCCCGCCGCGAAGGCGCCTTACAAGCGCTGGAAGAAGAAGCTCGATGAGATCCGCAGCTGGGACCACTTCGACATGAAGCAATTCATGACTCTCGATCAGATCGGCGAATGGATCAAGGAGACGCGGCACAAGGTGATGTACCGCGATGAATCGAAGATCGACTAGATCCCTTCCGTGCGAAACCGACTGCGATGGATACCGCCGCTTCCCTGCGGCGAATGTGGTAGGGCAATTGACCGGCTGAAAAAAAATGCCCGCAACTCGCGTTGCGGGCATTGTGCGATTGCTGCGTTCTTCTAATCAGTCATCGTCATCGCCGCGGCGGTCATCGCGGCTGATCTTCCAGATCGTGCCGGTGCCGGGGATCTGCACGAGCGGCGCGTCCGCCCCATTGACGAACCGCGACCTCGAATCGGCGCCGCCCGGATCGCGCACCGCGCCGTAATCCACCAGGTACGCCGCGCCGTCCGGGCCGAAGCGGATGGTGGTCGGGCGATTGATACCGCGGACCTGGCTGGTGAAGGCCTGGTCGCTTTCGCCCACGCATCTCGGCGCACCGTCCGGGTCGTGGCGCTGGTCGCTCTGCCTGCAGTTGAAAGCGAAGCGGGAGAGCTGCAGTTCGTTCGGGCTCTGGCCTGTGAAGTTGACGAGCTCGACGTCATGACCCGCCGAGGGCTCGCCGTTTTCCGGCGAGAAGCCGAAATCGCCTTCGCGCGACACCAGCACTGCATTCTTCTTCACCACCCCGCCCACGAACGACCTGGGCGCGAAATCGAGGCCCACTGCCGCCACGTCCGCCGGCTCGAGCGCCAGAGGCGCCACCGGCTGCTGCGGGAAAAAGGCGAGTACCGGGCGAACCGGTTTGTCCTTTATCAGGTCTTCCTTCGCTGTACCCGACGCATCGCCTCCCGTGCGCGGATTGAATACCGACTGGGTGGAGTCGAGGAAGCCGAAGCGGTCCGGCCAACCGTGCCATTCCGGCGTGCCGTTCGGGTTCTGGCGTGCGATCGCCAGCCGGTCGGGGGCATTGTTGGTCGGCCGCGCGCCGCGTTCGTCCTCGCCGTTCTCCGTGATCATCAACTGGCCCTGCAGCGGATGGTCGGCCGGAGAGAAGCGGATGCCGTACGGGTTGCGGAATCCCCACGCCACGGGCTCGATGGTGTTCTGCGGATTCGAAATTCTGGCACGCAGGATCGCGCCGGTGCACATGCCTCTGCTCGTCGCGTCTTCGAACGCACGCACGACTGCGCCGGGCCGGGCCACTCCATGGTTGGAGTAGCCGCTGGTCACGTGGGGTACCG
>Ga0193745_1000057_pt1:7500-20610 | contig 20610 bp, 15 predicted proteins | sample L1a2metaG_FD_145899 | JGI IMG/M metagenome (GOLD analysis project Ga0193745, IMG submission 145899) | Soil microbial communities from a riparian zone of the East river system, Colorado, United States - L1a2 | ecosystem: Environmental > Terrestrial > Soil > Riparian zone | place: USA... | reverse complement strand
CAAAAAAAAAAAAAACCTTTTTGATTGGATGGGAATGAATGAAGAAATACTAGATCGTCCCACATCAAATTTAGAATTTTGGTTCTTTCCAAAATTTGTGATACTTTGCAACGCATATAAGATAAAATCATGGGTGATACCAATCAAATTACTTTTTTTAAATTTTAATGGAACTAAAAATGTTAGTGAAAATAAAAAAATCAACAAAAAGAAAAATAATGATCCTTTTATATCTATATCATCAAATGAAACAAAATCCATTCAATTAAAGAATCAAAATAATGAAGAAAAAGAGTCTGAGGATCAAGTAGATCTTGAATCAGTTCTAGTAAACCAAGAAAAAGATGTTGAAGAAGATTATGTAAGATCAGACAGGAAAGAGCGTAGAAAGAAAAAGCAATACAAAAGTAATACGGAAGCAGAACTGGATTTCTTGTTAAAAAGGTATTTATGCTTTCAATTAAGATGGGATGATTCTTTAAATGAAAAAATAATCAATAATATAAAAATATATTGTCTCCTGCTTAGATTGACAAATCCACGAGAAATTATTATATCCTCTATTCAAAGGGGAGAACTGAGCCTAGATATTCTAATGATTCAGAAAGATTTAACTCTTACAGAATTGATGAAAAAGGGAATATTGATTATCGAATCAACCCGTCTGTCGGTAAAAAATGATGGAAAATTTATTATGTATCAAACCATAAATATTTTATTGGTTCATAAGAGAAAACAACAAATTAATCAAAGATACAGAAAAAAAAACTATATTGATAAAAAGAATTTTACCGAATCTATTGTAATAAATCAAAGTTTAACTAGAAATAAAGACAAAAATAATTATGATTTACTTGTTCCCGAAAATCTTTTATCCTCTAAACATCGTAGAGAATTGAGAATTCTAATTTCTTTCAATTCAAAAAATGGAAATGATATAAATACAGAAATTATCAATAATAATAACATAAAAAACCACGCTCACATTATAGATAAAAGCAAACGTTTTGATAGAGATAAAAATAAACTAATTAAATTAAAACTTTTTCTTTGGCCCAATTATCGATTAGAAGATTTAGCTTGTATAAATCGCTATTGGTTTGATACCAATAATGCTAGTCGGTTTAGTATGATAAGGATACATATATGTCCACGATTAAAAATTCGGTAAAGGTCCATTTGTCATATATATCCCATAGCATATCTAATCTAGTATATGAAATATATGAAAACAAGGAGAGGTCCATATACATTGTTTTACATCCCATATTCCATTCTGATACATGGAATTCAATCATGTATCAATTTGATCTATAAATGAATCAATCCAATTTTTCGTTTTAAATTTTTAGATATAGATATAATTTTTTTTTCTTTTGTAAGGGAAGAAATATACCATTCTTTATGTATTTCTAACCGAATAAAAAAAAAATTGGATTGATTAATGTTGACAAAATTAGGAATTCCTAACGAATTGAAGATTATTGTGTATACCAAATTCAAACAAACTGACATTCTTATTTAACATTCCATTATTTATTATTACTGATCAATAAAACTATCTTAAAAAGGCGGGAGGAGGGGGATTTCATTTTATGGTAAAAAGTGCATTCATTTCAATTATTTCACAAGAAGACAAAAAAGAAAACAAGGGATCCGTTGAATTTCAAATAGTAAGTTTTACTAATAAGATACGAAGACTTACTTCACATTTGGAATTACATAGAAAAGACTATTTATCTCAAAGAGGTTTACGGAAAATTCTAGGAAAACGCCAACGACTACTGTCTTATTTGGCAAAGAAAAATGGAGTACGTTATAAAGAATTAATTAGCCAGTTGAACATTCGGGAATCAAAAACTCGTTAATTTGAAGAGTCTTTTTTTTTTTTATTATTTGATTTATTAGATCTTAAACTTGAATTTTGATGAACTTCTTTTCGTTTTCAGTAATTCATGGAAAAATAAATCGAGGAACCCCCTATGAATGTACCAGCTACAAGAAAGAACTTTATGATAGTCAATATGGGTCCCCACCACCCATCAATGCATGGCGTTCTTCGACTCATCCTTAGTCTAGACGGTGAAGATGTTATTGACTGCGAACCAATATTAGGTTATTTACACAGAGGGATGGAAAAAATTGCGGAAAACCGAACAATTATACAATATTTGCCTTATGTAACACGTTGGGATTATTTAGCTACTATGTTTACAGAAGCGATAACAATAAATGGACCGGAACAGTTGGGAAATATTCAAGTACCTAAAAGAGCTAGCTATATCAGAGTAATTATGTTGGAGTTGAGTCGTATAGCTTCTCATCTCTTATGGCTTGGCCCTTTTATGGCAGATATTGGTGGGCAGACCCCTTTCTTCTATATTTTTAGAGAAAGAGAGTTAATATATGATTTATTCGAAGCTGCCACTGGTATGAGAATGATGCATAATTATTTTCGTATCGGAGGAGTAGCAGCTGATCTACCTCATGGCTGGCTAGATAAATGTTTGGATTTCTGCGATTATTTTTTAACAGGAGTTGCTGAATATCAAAAACTTATTACGCGAAATCCTATTTTTTTAGAACGCGTTGAAGGAATAGGTATTGTTAGTGCAGAGGAAGCAATAAATTGGGGTTTATCAGGACCAATGCTACGAGCTTCCGGAGTACGATGGGATCTTCGTAAAGTTGATCATTATGAGTGTTATGACGAATTTGATTGGGGAGTCCAGTGGCAAAAAGAAGGGGATTCATTAGCTCGTTATTTAGTTCGAATTGGTGAAATGACGGAATCCGTAAAAATTATTCAACAGGCTTTGGAAGGGATTCCAGGGGGGCCTTATGAAAATTTAGAAACTCGAAGTTTTGATAGAGAAAGGAATCGAGAATGGAATGATTTTGAATATCGATTTATTAGTAAAAAAACTTCTCCCGCCTTTGAATTGCCGAAACAAGAACTTTATGTTCGAGTTGAAGCACCAAAGGGAGAGTTGGGAATTTTTCTAATAGGGGATCAAAGTAGTTTTCCTTGGAGATGGAAAATTCGCCCGCCGGGTTTTATCAATTTGCAAATTCTTCCTCAATTAATTAAAAGAATGAAATTGGCTGATATTATGACAATACTAGGTAGCATAGATATTATTATGGGGGAAGTTGATCGTTGAAATGATAATTGATACAACAACAGTACAAGCTATCAATTCTTTTTCCAGATTGAAATCCTTAAACGAAGTCTATGGAATTATATGGATGCTTGTCCCTATTTTGACTCTTGTATTGGGAATCACGATAGGCATATTAGTAATTGTGTGGTTAGAAAGAGAAATTTCTGCAGGGATACAACAACGTATTGGACCTGAATATGCCGGTCCTTTTGGAGTTCTTCAAGCTCTAGCGGATGGAACAAAACTACTTTTCAAAGAAAATCTTTTTCCATCTAGAGGAGATACTCGTTTATTCAGTATCGGACCATCCATAGCAGTCATATCAACGCTATTAAGCTATTCAGTAATTCCTTTTGGCTATCACTTTGTTTTAGCAGATCTAAATATCGGCGTCTTTTTATGGATTGCCATTTCAAGTATTGCTCCCATTGGACTTCTTATGTCAGGATATGGATCAAATAATAAATATTCCTTTTTAGGTGGTCTACGAGCTGCCGCTCAATCGATTAGTTATGAAATACCATTAACTCTCTGTGTATTATCCATATCTCTACGTGCGATTCGTTGAAACAAAAATTTTTCCCTATTCCCTTTTTCTTTATATAGTTATATAGGAAGAAGGTAAAATGAATTGAATATATATCTTTATTTTTTTATTCATCATTTGAATTGATGAACTAAATTAGATAGTTATATGAGTGAAAGAAAACAGCTTCTAAATTTGCAGTAAAAAAAATCGAGACTCATTTCTTATGTACAACAGTAAAGCAGAAATAAACATAAGAAGATGAGATCATTTGTCCCAAAATTGGTTGATTAGTCATCCTGGCTTGAAAGCGGGCTCAAAGAATCAACCTTAGTGAGTTTTTACTATCATTTATATATATACTATCATTTATATATATATATTACTGTAATGCTACCGAGCAGTTGAGTAAAAATAAAAATGAGTGGATGGTTAGGAACACCAAGATACATAAAAGATTAGTAATAGAATTATCCAAAATAAAAGAATATTAATTGGGGCTTTAAATTAGTAGAAATGATCAGGCAGTACTCCCCATGATTCCGATCCAGAGTACGCTCCTATCCACCAATTAAACAAATGACTATCAGGAACGAACTAATCCTTTACCTTTTTTTTTTCAGAAGGAAGAATAGGAACAAAAAAAGAATAGAATTACAATAGAAAAAGAAAAAAAAAAAAGAGATCCTTTTTCTTCTTTCTTTCCTATATCGATATTCATAGAAATCGAATTCGTGTCATAATTCATGAAATAATGGACTGTCTAATTATTTTTCGTAATCGAAAATGATAGGTTAAAATATTTATTGGTATTTCTACAAGAAGTATTTTATTGAAAGATTTAAGTTATTGCTCAAGAAAGAAAAATTGAAATTCTTAAAAGATGAGATCAATTCAGAAGTACTTTATTTTAGTATTATAACAGACAGAATTACATTGGTCAAATTTTGGAATTGGGGGGACATCCGATAGATTTGGATCCTATTTATCCTACAAATATATCGAGATAAATAATATGATCTGGCCCTTAGATTTATTTATGGCCTTTGAGGAGCCATATGAGGTGAAAATCTCATGTATGGTTCTGTAATAGCGATGGGAACAGTGATGTCATCACCGACTATGATTATCTAACAGTTCAAGTACAGTTGATATAGTTGAGGCACAATCAAAATATGGTTTTGGGGGATGGAATTTGTGGCGTCAACCTATAGGATTTATCATTTTTTTCATTTCTTCCCTAGCAGAATGTGAGAGATTACCTTTTGATTTACCAGAAGCAGAAGAAGAATTAGTAGCAGGTTATCAAACCGAATATTCGGGTATCAAATTTGGTTTATTTTATGTTGCTTCCTATCTAAACTTATTAGTCTCTTCATTATTTGTAGCAGTTCTTTACTTGGGCGGTTGGAATATCTCTATTCCGTACATATCCGTTCCGGAGTTTTTTGATTTTGAAATAAATAAAGTAGGTAGAGTCTTTGGAACAACAATGGGTATTCTTATTACATTGGTTAAAACTTATTTGTTCTTGTTCATTCCTATCACAACAAGATGGACTTTACCTAGACTAAGAATGGACCAACTATTAAATCTTGGATGGAAATTTCTTTTACCTATTTCTCTTGGCAATCTATTATTAACAACCTCTTCCCAACTCTTTTCACTATAAAGTAATTCTTTTCTATATTTATAGTTTGTCTCAAACAAGATAAAGAAACAAATATAAAATTATTCATAGAGATTCACGATATGTTCCCTATGGTAACTGGGTTCATGAATTATGGTCAACAAACCATACGGGCTGCAAGGTACATTGGTCAAAGTTTCATGACTACCTTATCCCACGTAAATCGTTTACCTGTAACTATTCAATATCCTTATGAAAAATTAATCACATCGGAGCGTTTCCGCGGTCGAATCCATTTTGAATTTGATAAATGCATTGCTTGTGAAGTATGTGTTCGTGTATGTCCTATAGATTTACCTGTTGTTGATTGGGAATTGGAAGCTAATATTCGAAAGAAACGATTGCTTAATTACAGTATTGATTTCGGAATCTGTATATTTTGTGGCAACTGTGTTGAGTATTGTCCAACTAATTGTTTATCAATGACTGAAGAATATGAACTTTCTACCTATAATCGTCACGAATTGAATTATAACCAAATTGCTTTAGGTCGTTTACCAATGTCAGTAATTGACGATTATACAATTCGAACAATTTTGAATTCACCTCAATCTTTAATCAAAATGGGCAAACCCCCTTTGATTAAAGATTGATTGAAGAGTCATTTTTAATCATTAAACAAAGATCTAGGTTTGATCTAAAAGTCTGAAATATTTTTTTTTTCATTTTGTTTGGTCAATAACTACAAAAGCTACAAATCCCAACTAGCGATTGGATTTGATTGATTGGTAAGAATTGCAGCGCAGCTTAATTTGGATTGAAAATCTATTAATATAGTCATAATTCTATCCATAATTATTTATATTTCGAAATAGAAATAAAAATTAAAGTGTCAATTTTTATTTTTTCGAGAAAGAATGAGATTAGTCCGATAGCGGTACTAGAGTAATTTAAACCTTTTAGGATTTAATTCAATTAGGAACCCATTCTAAATAAGTTTTTCCTGGTCGGGTCAATAAAGTCATGAAAAAAAAAAGAATTTGATTTTTTTATCTTTTATTTTACGTACAATGAATTTACCTGGACCAATACATGATTTTCTTTTAGTCTTTCTAGGATTAGGTCTTATATTAGGAGGTCTAGGAGTGGTATTACTTACCAATCCCATTTTTTCTGCCTTTTCATTAGGATTGGTTCTTGTTTGTATATCCTTATTCTATATTTTATCAAACTCTCATTTTGTAGCTGCGGCGCAGCTCCTTATTTATGTGGGAGCTATAAATGTTTTAATTTTATTTGCTGTGATGTTCATGAATGGTTCAGAATATTACAAAGATTTCAATCTTTGGACTGTTGGGAATGGTCTTACTTCTCTAATTTGTACAAGTCTTTTTGTTTTACTAATTACTATTATTTCAAATACAACATGGTATGGGATTATTTGGACTACAAGAGCAAACCAGATTATAGAGCAAGATTTGGTAAGTAATGGTCAACAAATTGGAATTCATTTATCAACAGATTTTTTTCTTCCATTTGAATTTATTTCAATAATTCTTTTAGTTGCTTTGATAGGTGCGATTGCCACGGCTCGTCAGTAATAAATCTTTTAAATTGGCAATCGCAATCCAAATCAGACTTTATTCTATGTTATCACATTTATTTTAAGATTATTCATATATAAATTCTTTTATTCGATCTATATTCCAATCTATTTTTTTTTGTTTTGTACTTGTGATATTCTTATTCTAGTCAATCTAATCTGTTGATGTTAAATTGTTGTTCATTGTTCATATTTAAATAAATCGAAATCGATAAGGAGTTGGGCGATGATGCTCGAATATGTGCTTGGTTTGAGTGCTTATTTATTTTCTATCGGTATCTATGGATTGATCACGAGTCGAAATATGGTTAGAGCCCTTATGTGTCTTGAACTTATATTGAATGCCGTCAATCTAAATTTCGTAACATTTTCTGATTTTTTTGATAGTCGACAATTAAAAGGAAATATTTTATCAATTTTTGTTATATCTATCGCAGCCGCTGAAGCAGCTATCGGGCCGGCTATAGTTTCGTCAATTTATCGTAACAGAAAATCAATCCGTATCAATCAATTGAATTTGTTGAATAAGTAGTATTAATCATATAAAATATTTAGATTCATTAATTTGAATTGACATCTATAATACATAGCGTATCTGATAATGTTTACGAAAACGTAAAAAATTAAAGTATCTTGGTTCTATCTCATGAGTCGATCCGAAATTGAATAGACAAATTATGATAAATCATTGATTCATCTGGTGTCTAAATATATGATTCATTTAAAAATTTACTAGATCGAAAATTTATGACGTAAAAAAAAAATTATAGATCCAATGTCACATTCAGTAAAAATCTATGATACATGTATAGGGTGTACTCAATGTGTCCGGGCCTGCCCCACGGATGTATTAGAAATGATACCTTGGGACGGGTGTAAAGCTAAGCAAATTGCTTCTGCTCCAAGAACAGAAGACTGTGTTGGCTGTAAGAGATGCGAATCCGCCTGTCCAACTGATTTCTTGAGTGTTCGAGTTTATCTATGGCATGAAACAACTCGAAGCATGGGTCTAGCTTATTAATACTTTCCAGAAAAAACCACTTGAATACATTTGATTTTTTGTTTACCGACAAAAACCCGTACTCAAAAAAATAATAATAAAAAAAAAATAGATTAGGTTTTCGAGTACGGGTTTTTCTTGTCCAAGTGTATCTTGTCTTTACCACGAATTCTTTTCCTTGGTTAACAATATTTGTAGGTTTACCAATATCCGCGGGTTTCTTGATTTTCGTTTTCCCCCATAGAGGAAATAAGGTAATTAGGTGGTATACTATATTTATATGTGTACTAGAACTCCTTTTAATGACCTATGCATTCTCTTATTATTTCCAATTGGACGATCCCTTAATCCAATTGACGGAGTCTTATAAATGGATTAATTTTTTTGATTTTTACTGGAGATTAGGAATAGATGGACTTTCTCTAGGACCTATTTTACTGACCGGATTTATCACCACTTTAGCTACTTTAGCGGCTCGGCCAATTACTCGGGATTCCCGATTATTTCATTTTTTGATGTTAGCAATGTATAGTGGTCAAATAGGATTATTTTCTTCTCAAAATCTTTTACTTTTTTTCATTATGTGGGAGTTAGAATTAATTCCTGTTTATCTACTTCTAGCCATGTGGGGGGGAAAGCAACGTCTGTATTCAGCTACAAAATTTATTTTGTATACTGCAGGAAGTTCTGTTTTTTTATTAATGGGGGCCTTAGGTATCGCTTTCTATGCTTCCAATGAACCAACATTCAATTTTGAAACATCAGCTAATCAATCATATCCTGTGACCTTGGAAATACTATTCTATATTGGATTTCTTATTGCTTTTGCTGTCAAATCACCGATTATACCCTTACATACATGGTTACCAGACACCCATGGAGAAGCACATTACAGTACTTGTATGCTTTTAGCTGGAATCTTATTAAAAATGGGAGCATATGGATTGGTTCGAATAAATATGGAATTATTATCCCACGCCCATTCTATATTTTCTTCTTGGTTGATAATAGTAGGCGCAATACAAATAATCTATGCAGCTTCAACATCTTCTGGTCAAAAAAATTTAAAAAAAAGAATAGCCTATTCTTCTGTATCTCATATGGGTTTTACAATTATAGGAATTTGCTCTATAAGCGATATGGGACTCAACGGGGCCATTTTACAAATAATATCTCATGGATTTATCGGCGCTGCGCTTTTTTTCTTGTCAGGAACAAGTTATGATAGAATACGTCTTGTTTATCTTGACGAAATGGGCGGAATGGCTACCCTAATGCCAAAAATATTCATGATGTTCAGTATCTTATCATTAGCTTCTCTTGCATTACCGGGCATGAGCGGTTTTTTTGCGGAATTGGTCGTATTTTTTGGAATAATTACCGCCAAAAAATATTTTTTAATGCCAAAAATACTAATTACTTTTGTAACGGCAGTTGGAACGATATTGACTCCTATTTATTTATTATCTATGTTACGCCAGATGTTCTATGGATACAAGCTGTTTAATGCCACAAATTCTTATTTTTTTGATTCTGGACCACGAGAATTATTTGTTTCGATTGCTATCCTTCTGCCTGTAATCAGTATTGGTATTTATCCGGATTTCGTTTTCTCATTATCAGTTGACAAGGTCGAAGCTATTCTATCTAATTATTTTTATAGCTAATTTTTTTTATAGGTAATTATTATAATTTTATAGGTAGTTATTAGTTATTATAAAATAAAAAAAAAATGGAATTGTAATCAGATATGTTTAGCATTTGCGAGAACCTTTTGAATCACTTCATTACTTGAGTGATTCAAAAGGTTCTCAACGACTTACCTGAAGCTTATTATATATATGTTAAGCTGTCCTATGGTTATATTTGTCAAACTCTTTCTTCAATTCAATTAGATATTAATGTAAACGAACCATAACTATGTAGTCCTATTCCTAATAAATTAACCCCAAAATAGCATATCCAGATTATAAGAAAACCGATAGAAGCGACAATTGCAGAATTTAAACCTTCCAAATTCTTATTTGTTCGAGTATGGAAATAAATCGCGAATATGGTCCAAGTAATAAATGCCCAAGTTTCTTTTGGGTCCCAATTCCAATATGATCCCCATGCTTCATTAGCCCAGACTGCTCCTGAAAGAATACCTATGGTTAAAAAAAGAAACCCTATACTAAGAATACGAAAACCCCAATGATCTAATTGTTGAATCAATTGAAACCTGTAATAATTCCTAGAAGAAGGAAAAAAAGTATTTTTAAAAATACTTTTTTTTTCCATCATGTATTGGATCTCATCAACGGGAAATGAATCATTTAATAAATTATTGTTTTTACCAACAATTCTTATGACTTTTCGAAATGTAATTACTAGAAGTGCTGCTGACAATAATGATCCACATAAAAGAGCTGCATAGCCCGATACCATCATACTTACGTGCATTATTAACCACTGAGATTGGAGAGCAGGTACTAAGATTTTAGATTGATGCATATCGGTTAAAAGACCCCAAGTAGCAAAGCCTTGGGTAAAAAAAGTACTTGGTGCGGTTATTGTGCTTAAATAATTTTTATGTTTTTTAAAATATGGAACCATATGAATAATAGAGAAAATCCATGAAAGAAATATTAATGATTCGTATAAATCACTTATTGGTAAATGTCCCGAATAAATCCAACGAGTAATTAGTAATCCTGTTAGGCAGAAAAAAGTAGTTAACATGCCTTTTTCTGACGAATCATAGAGTCCCACGAATTCATTAACTAATAAGGTTAGAAAATGAATTATAATTACAATTGAAACGACCGAAAAAGATATATGAGTTAATATATGTTCTAAAGTCAAAAATATCATAAAAAAAAGGGGGGAATACTTTAATTATCCATAATTCTACATACGGAATTGAATTCATTATAGGATTTATTCTATCCTTTTAATAATTAGATAATTTAAAAATAGATAATTTAAAAATGTTATGCCGCCACTCGGACTCGAACCGAGATGCTCTAGCACTGCTTCCTAAGAGCAGCGTGTCTACCGATTTCACCATGGCGGCTTGCTCAAAATTATAATAACCTTTTTTTATTCAATCGGCGAGCTTGAAGGAGTTAATTCAATGTAATATTTTTTTAGAAACATTAAAATTAATGAAAAAAAAAATTCATTTTCATTTTTTCAATTTCAACATTCCATTCAAGGGATTTCTGAAACTATTTTATTGTATTAATCCTTAGGGTTTCGTTAGGTAGAAAATTTGTGTTAAGGTTTAGCAACTCCATTAGGTATTGATTTATGGACATATAATATAACAAAAAAGTTTCGAGTTCTGTTCCGGACTTTAAAATTCTTTAAAATTGAAAAATCTTATCTAATTTAATGTATATACCTTGATACATTATCCAGCCCAAACATATGATCTAAACAAGATCAGTCAAAATTTACACATTTTTATCTACCTGGTACTTCTTTAAATTGGATTGAAGACATCAAAGGTTCTATTTTCTATAGTGATTAAAAATAAAAATTGTCAAGACAGTTATAAAATAAGTTAAACTTAATTCATTTTTTTTTTTTTTGATTGACTGATTCTTTAAAAATTAAAAAGAGATAAGAGTCAATGAATCATAAACAAGAAAGAATTCATTTTTTTTTTTTAATTAAAAATAATAAGATTTTTTTTATGGAACATACATATCAATATTTATGGATTATATCTTTCGTTACACTTCCAGTCCCTATGTTAATAGGAATGGGACTGCTACTTTTTCCGGTGTCAACAAAAAAGCTTCACCGTATATGGGCTTTTCCCAGTGTTTTATTGTTAAGTATAGTTATGGTTTTTTCGACCGATCTGTTTATTCAGCAAATAAATAGCAGTTCCATTTATCAATATGTATGGTCTTGGACCATCAACAATGATTTTTCCTTAGAGTTCGGGCACTTGATTGACCCACTTACTTCTATTTTGTTAATATTAATTACTACGGTTGGAATTTTGGTTCTTGTTTATAGTGACAGTTATATGTCTCATGATCAAGGCTATTTGAGATTTTTTGTTTATATGAGTTTTTTCAATACTTCAATGCTGGGATTAGTTACCAGTTCGAATTTAATCCAAATTTATATCTTTTGGGAATTGGTTGGAATGTGCTCTTACCTATTAATAGGTTTTTGGTTCACACGACCTATTGTGTCCAATGCTTGTCAAAAAGCATTCGTAACTAATCGTGTAGGCGATTTTGGTTTATTATTAGGAATTTTAGGTCTTTATTGGATAACAGGCAGTTTCGAATTTCAGGATTTGTTTGAAATATTCAATAACTTGATTTATAATAATGATAATGAGGTTCATTTTTTATTTGTTACCTTGTGCGCTTTCCTATTATTTTCCGGTGCAATTGCTAAATCGGCGCAATTCCCCCTTCATGTGTGGTTACCGGATGCCATGGAAGGACCTACCCCTATTTCGGCTCTAATACATGCTGCTACCATGGTAGCAGCGGGAATTTTTCTTGTAGCTCGACTTCTTCCTCTTTTCGTAGTTATACCTTACATAATGAAGCTAATAGCTTTGATAGGTATAATAACAGTACTATTAGGAGCTACTTTAGCTTTTGCTCAAAAAGATATTAAGAGAGGTTTAGCTTATTCTACAATGTCTCAATTGGGTTATACGATGTTAGCTTTAGGTATGGGCTCCTATCGAGCCGCTTTATTTCATTTGATTACTCATGCTTATTCGAAAGCATTGTTGTTTTTAGGATCTGGATCCATTATTCATTCAATGGAAGGTATTGTTGGCTATTCTCCGGATAAGAGTCAAAATATGGTTCTTATGGGTGGTTTAACAAAACATGTTCCAATTACAAAAATTGCTTTTTTATTAGGAACCCTTTCTCTTTGTGGTATTCCACCTCTCGCCTGCTTTTGGTCCAAAGATGAAATTCTTAATGATAGTTGGTCGTATTCACCTATTTTCGCAATAATAGCTTTTTCCACAGCAGGATTAACTGCATTTTATATGTTTCGGGTTTATTTACTTACTTTTGAAGGGCATTTAAATATTTATTTTCAAAATTATAGTGGTAAAAAAAACAGCGCATTCTATTCAATATCTTTATGGGGTAAACAGGGATCCAAAATCTTAAAAAAAAAAATGCGTTTATTACCTTTATTAACAATAAATAA
>Ga0193745_1000056_pt1 | contig 21015 bp, 22 predicted proteins | sample L1a2metaG_FD_145899 | JGI IMG/M metagenome (GOLD analysis project Ga0193745, IMG submission 145899) | Soil microbial communities from a riparian zone of the East river system, Colorado, United States - L1a2 | ecosystem: Environmental > Terrestrial > Soil > Riparian zone | place: USA: East River... | reverse complement strand
CGACGCGGAGATCGTGGAAGTTCTCTCGCCGACGAACCCGCTCGGAATCAAGGCCGCCGGCGAAGGCGCGACCACGCCCGCGCCCGCCGCGGTCATCAACGCCATCGTCGACGCGCTCGCCGGCTTTGGCATTCGCGACATCACCATGCCCGCCACGCCGGAAAATGTATGGCAGGCGATTCAAAGAGCCAAAAAATGAACTCAGGACGCCTGTTTGCGGCCCTCGCGCTGCTTTTCGCCGCGCTCTCGTCCTTCGGCCAGAGTTATCCGAAGGGTCCGGTGCGCGTGATCGTGCCTTTCCCGGCGGGGGGCGGCGTGGACACCGCGGGCCGAATCCTCTCGCAGAAGCTCGCCGAGAGCCTCGGCAAGTCCTTCGTGATCGAGAATCGCGGCGGCGCGAACGGCAATATCGGCACCGAAGCCGCTGCGAAATCGCCGAACGACGGCGCCACACTCTTGTTTACGGGCGTGGGATTCGTCACCAACCCCAGCCTGTACAAGAGCGTTCCCTACGATCCGCTCCGCGACTTCGAGCCGATCAGCCTCATGGCGCTGGGACCCAACGTGCTCGTGGTACATGCTTCGCTTCCGGTGAAATCGGTGCGAGAACTGATCGCGCTCCTCAAGGCGCAACCCGGGAGAATCGGGTTTGCCGGCTCGGGCTCGGGCAGCACGCCCCACCTGGCTGGCGAGCTCTTCAACGTCATGGCCGGGGTGCAAATGGTGCACATTCCGTACCGGGGCTCGGGTCCGGCGATGATCGGCCTGCTCGCGGGCGAAGCGCCGGTGATGTTCCTGCCCGCGATCAACGCGGTTGGGCACGTTGCGGCGGGCCGCGTGCGCGCGATCGCGGTCACGAGCCGGGAGCGGCTGCAGGCGATGCCGGACCTGCCGACCGTTTCCGAAGCGGGCCTTCCGGGCTACGAATCCAGCCAGTGGTACGGCCTCCTCGCTCCGGCCGGGACGCCGCCCGAGGTGCTCGACCTGCTCAACGCGCAAGTTGCGAATATCATGCGAAGCGCGGACATGAAGACCCGGATGACGAACGACGGCCTGGTGCCGATCGGCGGGAGCCGCGAACAATTCGCGGCCCACATCAGGAGCGAGATCGAGAAGTGGGCGAAGGTGATCAGCGCATCCGGCGCGAGGGTCGATTGAAACCCGGTGAGGTCCTCGCCCGCAGCGCGGGACACGCCAGGCTGGAGAAAGCCCGATGAGTGAACTGGATTTCACGAGGCCCGCGGAACCCGCGAAGACCTCGATCTACGACCCGGCCATGGCGATGGATTTTTTCAGCTCCGCCGGCAAGGCGGAAACCGTCGCGCAGGGCACGACCATTTTCTCGGAGAACGACAAAGGGAACCGGCTTCTGCTCCGGCGCGACAAGATGTACCTGCTTTTGGACGGCGAGGTCAATCTGATCGCGAAGGAAAAGGTCATCGGCAAGGTCGGGAAGGGCGAGATTTTCGGCGAGATGGCGTCGATCAGCGAGATGCCCCGCAGCGCAACCGCGGTGACGAACCTGCCCTGCCGCCTCATCGCGCTCGACGACGGTCAGTTCAAGGCCGCCCTGCGGAAAAAGCCCGAGTTCGCGCTCATGCTGATGAGCGTCATGATCCGCCGCATGCGCGATGCGATCGGCCGGCGGAATCCGGGCAGCGCCGCTTCGGAGGGCAAGATGAAGGAATCGGCGGTCTTCGACAAATCCGCGCTCGCGATTCTCGCGCGGGCGCTCGCGCAGACGACGGTGCGCTACGAGCGCAACAAGGTGATCGTGAAGGAAGGCCAGGCCGGAGTCACGATGTACGTCGTGCTGGAGGGCCGCCTGGCCGTTTCCATCCAGGACAAGCTCGTGGAAAAAATCGGGCCGGGAGGCGTGTTCGGCGAGATGGCGCTGGTCGAGCGCACGCCGCGCCTCGCGACCGTGGTCTCCGAAACGGACTGCGGGTTGCTTGCGATCGGCAGAAACACCTTCCTCGACCTGATCAAGGCGAGCCCCGATTTCGCGGTATCGCTCCTGGGCGCGGTGGGCGATCGGGCGAGGTTCATCGCCGCCCGCAACAACTAGCGCGACCAGCCCGCTACGGATTGCCGATGTAGTCGCGCTTGGCGAGCTCTACGCCGTTGTGCCGCAGAATGTCGTAAGCGGTCGTGACGTGGAAGTAGAAGTTCGGCAGCGCGAAGCCGAGCAGGTATTGCATTCCCTTGTAGTCGACCTCGCGGGACCCCAGCTTCAGGTGGATGTTCTTCTCTTCGCTGCCGTCGATCTGCGCGGGCTTGATGCTTTGAATGAAATCGACGGTCTTCGCGATCCTCGCCTTGAGCTCGGCGAAGGTCTCTTCGGTATCCTCGTGTTTGGGCACCTCCACCCCGGCCAGGCGCGCCACCGCGCCCTTGGCGGTATCGCAGGCGATCTGCACCTGGCGCTTCATCGGAAGCATGTCCGGGTAGAGCCGAAAGTGGGTGAAGACGGTCGGCTCGATTTTTTTCGCCTCGGCGTGGGCCTGGGCCTTGTCGAGGATGGCGGAAAGGTTCTTGAGCGTGTTGACAAGGCGCGGTGCGCTCGTCTGGTACATGGAAATATTCACGGCAGTCCCCCGGAGTGAAAGTGCGAGGCGCGCATTTTACCGCGCGGACGCGAAGGTCGCGGCCGGCCGCGCAGTTTCCCGCGCTGACGGCCTGCATTGCAAGACCCGCGTCGAAGCGGGTCAAGCACGCCTCACTTCACGAGCTGCGCGAACATCAGAATAAGGCCGGCTATGGATACCGCCCAGGCTACGGTGCGCACCCAGATGATCCCGGCGAGGAAGATCACCGCGTAGGCAAGGCGCGCCCAGAAGAAGATCTGCGCGCCGAGCAAGGTCATGTCGTTGGTCTTGCCCGCCGCCACCGCCACGAACACCAGCGAGGCGAAAAGCACCAGGTTCTCGAGCATGTTGCGGTGCGCGCGCGCCGCGCGACCTCCCCAGCCGGTGATCTCGGGCATGCCCTCGCGGTTGCCGACGAGCCTCATCAAGCCAACCTGGTTGAACGCACCCTGCGCCGCCACCAGCATCTGCACAAAAGTCAGCGCCACCGCACACACGAGCCAAAACAGCTCCGGTTTCATCGCTCCTCCTTGTTATTGACTGGACTGCGAGCCCTTCATGGTACCCCGATTTCCGCGGGCATCGCGGCCGCCGATCCGCGGCCGCTGTTGCAGCCTCGGCGGGTCTCAGGTGTGCAGACTGCTCACGCCGACCGCGACGTCCTTGCCCGCGAGCGCCGCAAAATCGAGATCGACGCACAGCACCTGTTGCGATCCGTCGGCGGCCTCGAAAGCGAACGACAGGGTCACGCAGAGTTTGGGGCCGGTGACCGACAGATAGGGCCGCGTGATCTGGGCCTTTCCAGGAGCCTCGATCGCGCGGCGGAAGTAGGGCTTGGTCTGCCAGTCGGTGCCCTCCGTGGGCTGCACCAGCTCGAAGCGCGGGTCCTGGGAGTACACGTTGCTTTCGGCGTCCACGTTGGCGCCGATCTGCAATCCGTCGCTGCCGATCAGATAGCAGCGCTGGGCGCTGGAGAGCTTCAGCAGCCCCTGCACGGCCGGCTGGAATTTTGCGCCGAGAGAGAGGTCCTGCACGGCATTCTTGAGCGCAGCCAGGTAAGGCACGAGCCGGGAGGTTTGACGCTTCTGGAATTCGGCGAAGTCCGCGCGGTGACCCGCGATCAGCCGGGCGAACACCTCGCTGCGCGCGTTGTCCGGCGGCAGCTCGGCGCTTCCGGGCGCGAAATAATCGCCCTGCATCAGGTCGGCGTTGGCGTCGATCGCACAAAGCGCCTCGGCCTCGGTCTCGATGCCCTCCACGCATACGAGCGCACCCGCCTCGCGCAGCACCGAGATGATCCCGGTGAACATGCGTCGCGCGAGCGGCTCGACCGTCACGCGGCGCGTCATTTCCCGGTCGATCTTGACGATGTCCGGCCTCAGCCGCCAGATGCGGTCGAAGTTCGAGTACCCCGCGCCGAAATCGTCGATCACAATGAGGCACCCGAGCTTGCGGTAGTGCTCGACCGCGGCACTCAGGCGTGCTTCGTCCTCGAACGGCGTCTCGATCAGCTCCACCGCCACCCGGTGCGTAGGAAAACCGTTCGACTGCAGCATCTTCAGGAAGAAAGCCCCGTACCGGATACCTTCTGAGGCGACCTGCGGATCGACGTTGAGAAACAGCCAGCTGCGTGTGTTGCCGAATCGCTGGAAGTTCCGGACATGGAGGGCCCTGCATTGGCGGTCGAGGCGTATCCTCTCCTCGCCTTGCCGCGCCTTGCTGAACAGCTCGAGAGGGTCGACGCGCCTACCGCTCGAGGAATCTACCGCGCGAATCAGGCCTTCGTAACCGACGGGACGGCGATGAGCGAGGCTGTAGATCGGCTGGAAGTGGCTCGACAGATTGAACTCTTCGCGTTCGCCGCGTTCTCCTTGCGCGTAGTACTTGTCAAGAAGAAGAGGCGGAGCAGGATCCACGATGTTCACGGCGCCCCAGCAAGCCTGCGGAATTTTCGTTACCGACAAAAGTACGACGAGTATGCCATATGGCGTGCCTCGACGAAGGGGGTCAGACAGAGTTCGTGATGATACCTCCGATCGGCGCGGGGCGAGCCCGCGGGACCCCGATCAAGGCGCCAGCTTGGTGAGACCGAACGCGAGGTCTTCGCCCGCGAGTGCCGCGAAGTCGAGATCGGCGCAGAGCACGTGATACGACCCGTTCAGCGAAAGGGCGTAGGACAAGGTGACGCAGAATTTCGGTCCGGTGGCCGATAAATAGGGACGCGTGATCTGGACCTTTCCGGGCGCCTCGATCGCGCGGCGGAAGAACGGCTTCGTCTGCCAGTTGGTGCCTGTGACGGGGCGTATCGGCGTCAGGCGCCGGTCGCGCGCGGCCACGCTGCGTTCGGTTTCCGCGCTCGCGCCGATCTGGGAACCGTCGCCTGCAACCAGATAACAGCGCTCGGTGCATTCGAGATCGAGCAGCGCACGTATGGCGGTCATGCGATCCGCGCCGGCGGACAGCGCGAGCACCGCATCCGCGAGGGCCTGGATGTAAGGATGGAGCCGCACGCGGCGCTGGTCGTAGAATTCGGCGGTCTCGGCGCGGAAATTCCTGAAGAGCCGCGCAAACAGATCGTCGCAGGCATGCTCGGGCGGCAACTGCGCCGCCGGCGAAGCGAAGTAATTGCCCTGCATCAGGTCGGCGTCCGCGTCGGTCGCGCAAAGCGCTTCGCCTTCGGTCTCGATGCCCTCCACGCATACCAGGGCGCCCGCTTCGTGCAGCACCGAGACGATCCCGGTGAACATGCGTCGCGCGAGCGGTTCGACCGTCACGCGTCGCGTCATTTCCCGGTCGATCTTGACGATGTCCGGCTTCAGCCGCCAGATGCGGTCGAAGTTCGAGTACCCCGCGCCGAAATCGTCGATCACGATGAGGCAGCCGATCGTGCGGTAGTGCTCGACCGCGGTGACCAGGCGTTTCTCGTCCTCGAACGGCGTCTCGATCAGCTCCACCGCCACGCGGTGCGGGGGCAGGCCGTTTTCCTCCAGCATCTGGGCAAATGAGCCGAACCGATGACCCTGGACCGCGATGTACGGGTCGACGTTCAGGAACAGCCAGCTGTCCTCGTTGCTCAGTTTCCGGAAGTTGCGGACATGGAGGGACCTGCACTGGCGATCCAGCTGCATGCGCGCCACGCCCGCCGGCGCCTTTGCCAGCAGTTCGGTCGCCAAGTAGGCTTTTCCGTTCGAATCGGTCCCGCGGATCAGGCCCTCGTAGCCCACCGGCCGGCGATGAGCAAGACTGAAAATCGGCTGGAAATGGGTGGACAAATGAAATTCGCTGGGCGAGCCGCCCTCTGCCTCGACGATGAGCGTGTCGGTACGCGACGGAGTCAAATCCGCCGTGTTCTGGTTTGCTTGCACGCTCACGGGGCGCTAGTCACTGCATTGAACCGGCGCAGGCTCCGCCGACGCGCCACCGAGCGCGGCGGGACGCAGACCGGCGAAGTCCTGCTTGCGAACTTCGCTCGAAAGAAAAAGTGCGGGATCGACCCGCGCGTTGTTGAGGCTGACCGACCAGTGCAGGTGCGGGCCTGTCACCCGGCCGGTTTGGCCGACCGCGCCGATTCTGTCGCCGCGCGCCACGCGGGCGCCCTTCGCCACATCGATGCGGCTCAGGTGGTTGTACATGGTGACCAGTCCCTGGCCGTGGTCGAGGATCACGGTGAGCCCGTTGAAGAAGTAATCGCCGATCTGGATCACGGTGCCAGCCGCGGGCGCGGCGATCGGCGTTCCCTCGGGAGCCGCGATATCCACGCCGCTGTGGGGCTGGCGCGGCTCGTCGTTGAAAAAGCGCCTCAACCCGAATCCACCGGAAACACGCCCCACCGACGGCAAGTCGAAAGTGAGCGTATCGAGCGCTGCATCGCTGAAGGTCGAGAACGCCCGGACCAGCGATTCCTGTTCCCGCGCGATCCGCCGGAGGTCTTCGGGTTCGGGTTCGACCTGCCGGCGGTTCGCGAGCGTCACATGCTGGGTTTCGTACTCGCGCCTGCCGACCTGGAAGCGGATCGCGCGCGCGCTGGTCTCGCCTTCGAGCACGGAAAGCTCGTGCGCGCCGGGCCGCAATGCGAGCGGCAAACCGACCACGGCCTGCCAGGCATCCCCGACGCGCGCGACCAGCACGCGCTGGCCGTCGAACACCACCTGGGGAGCCGGGCCGGGAGCCCGTCCGACGCAGACGATCGCGACCCCGCCCGGCACCGGCGCCGTCAGGGGCAAATCGCCCTGCGAGGGCGAAATCGCTGCAGCGAGCGCGAGACCCGGCGCGAGCGTGGCAAGGAAAGGGAGGTGGCGCATGCCGTCCATTCGTCTAAACACGCTATTCTCCACCGATTTCTGACCCGTGCGCGAAAGCATGGAAGAAGGGTGGAATTCCTGCCCCCGGCCCTGATTCTGCAACGCGACGTGTGGAAAATGAACGCTCCCGGGGCGAGCCGGCCACACGGGCCGATATGTCCGGCGCATAATTGCGTCTTCCGGCCCCGCGTGTTCTCCGTTCTCCGAAGCCCTGGCGCGCGCTGACCTGCAACCCCTGCCCCCGAGGAACAACCGATGATCGGCGAGAGCAGTCCCGCGAGCCCCTACTCCTACAATACTTCGGTCGCGATGGAGTTCTTCCGCTTCGCCGGCAAGCCGAAAGCTTTCGCCAAGGGCAGGAGAATCTTCGCCGAGAACCAGAAGGGAATCCCGTTTCTGCTCATGCCGAACCGGATGTACCTCCTCCTCGACGGCGAAGTCGGCATATTTTCGAGGGAGAGGCCCGTGGCCACGGTCCGGCCGGGCCAGATCTTCGGCGAGATGGCCTCGATCGACCAGGGGCCGCGCACCGGGACGGCGGTGACGAAATCGGCTTGCCGCGTCATAGCGCTCGACAACCGGCAGCTCCAGACCGCGCTCGGCAGATACCCCGAGTTCTCTCTCATGCTGATGAGCGTCATGATCGGCCGCCTGCGCGAATCCATCGGCCGGCTCGGCAGCCCCGAGGCGCCCGCGCCCGGAATCCAGAGAAGGGAATCGGTGCCGCTTCGCAAAGACCTGATCGAAGACCTCGCACGCGTGCTCGGGTCCGAGGCGCACCTCAGTTACGAAAGCGGGGCCACCATCGTGAGGGAAGGCCAGATCGGGGTGTTGATGTACATAGTCCTCAAAGGCAAAGTGGCGATCCGCGTCGGCCTCAACGTGGTGGAGAACGTGGGCCCGGGCGGGCTGTTCGGCGAAATGGCTCTGGTCGATCGCACACCACGGCTTGCAAGCGCCGTCGCGGAAAGCAATTGCAAACTGCTCGCGATCAACCGCGGCGCGTTTCTCAACCTTGTAAAGCACAGCCGCCGCTTCGCCGCCTCGCTGCTCGCCGCCGTGAGCGCCCGCGCGCGGTACACGGCCTCGCGCTAGGGCGGGGCTCCCTGAAATGGAAACGGCGGCCGGGGCCGCCGTTTTTTCCAGCCCTTGTTCCACCAGGCTCAAATACCGAGCCACTTGGTCAGCGTGGCAAGCTGCTGCTCGTCGCCGCTCTCGTACCCCTTGTAGCCGATCTTCGCGAGGATTTTCTGGCCGGCATCCGACTTGTCCAGGCCCAGCATCACCGCGCGCACTTTCTCCAGGTCCGTAACGCTCATCTTTGTCGAGGCGATCATGTGCTTGATCGGCACGGCCTTCGATTCGAACAGCACCGCGCCGCCCTTCTCCTGCCACTGCTTGATCACCGCTCCGGAAGCCGACACGCCCACGTCGCTGAATCCGTTCTCCACGAAGAAGGGCACCGCGTCCTGATACCGGGTGGTGCGAATGTCCGCCTTGGCGGAGTCGATGCCGAGGTCGCGCATCGTGGCGCGCGTGATGACCGCAGTGATCGAGTCCGAATCGGGCATTCCGAAACGCTTGCCCTTCATGTCCGCCGGCTGCTTCATCTTTGCATCCTTGCTCACGAAGAAACGTGCCTTGTATTCCGTGTACCCCTTCGTAAGCGCCACCAGCTGGTATTTGCCGTCGCGCAACGACAGAAGCGAATGATGAGCCGGGTGCACGAACGCGAGGTCGTACTGCTGCTCGTCCAGTCCCTTCCTGAGGACCGGGTACTGGTCGACGGGAACGATCTTGACGGTGGTCTTGAGCGTTTTTCCGAGCAGGTCGGCCAGATCCTTGTATTTCTCGCGGATCTCCATGGGTGTGACGTAGTACGTGACACCTTCGTTCACGGCCAGGGTAAGTTCGGCCCGGGCGGGCGCTGCTGTGAGCAGGGCGATGGCGAACGATGCGAGCAGGGAAGCGAGCAATCTCATGTTTATTCTCCAAAAATTGGATTTTTACAGCTAGGCGCACCAACTTGAAGCAACATGCATGCCCACGTCATAGAAACAGGGCAGATCGGGAGCCGCCGCAAGCTGATTGTCAGGTCCGAGTGCCTCCGCGGGGAACAGAGTGTGGTCCCTCACCCCTTCCGGGGCCAAGGCGTGGCCGGCCTGGGCGGGGCGGGCGCCCTGTCCTGTCCTTGTCCCGTCGGTGATTCGTAATTTGTCGAAATCCCCGACACCAGGGCCGGGTGGGTGCCCCACAGGGACCTCAGGCGCTTCGATACTTCTCCTTCGCCCCGCGGGCGAGCGCCATCCCGTGCCCGGGACGGTCGGGAATGCGGAAATAGCCCCCGGAGCACTGCGGCATCTGCTCGAACAGATCGGGCGGCGTCCAGTCGATGAATTCCACCAGGAAGCCGTTCGAGAGCGCGCCGACGACCTGGAGCGACAGCTCGTGCACGACGTGCGGCGCAACCGCGATCTGGTGCGCGGCGGCATGGCGGCCGATGCGCATCGTCTCGGAAAAGCCGTTGGCGCGGCAGACGTCCGGCATGAGGTATCTCGCTGCGCAGCGCTCGACGAGATCACGGAACTCGAACCGCGTGTAGTTGTTCTCGCCGGTCGCAACGGGGATCTTGATCGCGTGCGCGACTTCGGCGCAGCCCGCGATATCGTCGGCGAGCACCGGCTCCTCGTACCAAACGAGGTCGAGCTCCTCGAGCTCTTGCGCCTGCCGGATGTTCGCGAGCACGTCCAGGCGCTGGTTCACGTCCACCATCATGCGGATCCCTTCGCCGAGCGCGCGGCGCACCGCCTGGACGCGCTTCGCGTTCTCGCGCGGGTCGGCGTGGTGGATCTTCATCTTGTAATGCTTGCAGCCCAGCGCCGCATATTTCTCGGCTTCGGCGATCAGCTCTTTCTCGCTGTACTTCGACCAACCGCCGCTGCCGTACGCAGGCACCTTGTCCGTCACCGCGCCCCAGAGCTTGTAGAGCGGCAGCCCCGCCGCTTTGCCGGCGATGTCCCACAGGCCGATGTCGAGCGCCGAGAGCGCGTAGGCCGCGACGCCCTGCTTCTTGATGCCCATGTCGGCGCGGAACATGCGCTCCCAGAGCCGCTCGACGAAGAGCGGATCCTCGCCGAGGAGGACGGGCTTCAAGCGCGTTTCGAGATACGCGTGCACGGCCTCCGCCCCGCCGCCGCCGAAGACGAGGCTGTAGCCCAGGCCCCGGACTCCCTCGTCGGTGGAGATTTCCGCGACGACCAGCCTCTGCTGTGCGTAGTTGAGCGCCATCGGCTTGGGCGTGGGAACGGTGAGGACGAAACTGTCTATGGCGGTGATCTTCATTGCGCCCCCATCGTAGCATCCGCGACGCCGCGCGTGGCAGCAGGCAGCCGCGCGCATTGCCTGTCAGACGAGCGTCAGGTCATCGCGCGCAGAATTCATGCTTGCGGCTGGATCACAGACTCCCGGAAACGCTGTCAGAAGGCACCAATGCATACAAGATCGTCATGACACTGAAAGAACTTCGGGCGGAAATCAAACGCTGGGGCCGGATGCGGATGTTGTTCAAGTGGCTGATGTGGTTCCTGCGGAAATACGCGGGTCTGAGTATTTATCGCGTCAACAAGCGGCCTTTGGGTGGGAATCCCGGGACCCCGGACCTTCCGGGCGGCATCACCCTGGCCATCGTGCCGCCCGGGAAACTGCTGGATGCGGCCGCCGATCCGGAACTCGACATGGAGGCGAGCTTCGCCCGCGCCGCCCTTGCGCGAGGCGACCTAGCCTTCGGGGCGTTCGATGGCGATCACCTGATCGCCTACGTGTGGCGTACTTTCACTGCCGCACCGGCCGAGGATGGCCTGTGGGTCCGGGTCGATCGCCCTTGCCACTACGCATACAAGGCGTTTACCTTGCCGTCCTATCGGGGCAAGCGAATTCACATCGCCCTTTCGCTCCTGTGCGACAGATACTTCATGGAGCGCGGCTACGCCGCCGAGGTGGGGTACAGCGAGATATCCAACTATCCCAGCATTGCCGCCGCCGAATTTCTGGGAAGACGCAGGGTCGGGTTCGCGGGATACGTGAAGTGCTTTGGACGCCGCATTTCGTTCAGGACGCCCGGCTTGAAAAAACTCGGATTCGAGCTTTTCGAGCCCAGCGACTCGCGGACGCCGACGCCGGTAGTTTCGCCGCGCCCGGATTCGCCTATCCCATCAAGCCGGCAGCCCGATCGACGATGAACGCGACACCGTAAGCCGCTGCCAGGGCGAGCACGAAGACGACCAGGCCGCGTACTACGGTTTTGGGAACGCCGATCTCATCCAGGTAGCGCTTGATGAAATAGGCTGCAACGAAAAATGCAACCGTCGAGATCACCAGGCTGAGCATGCGCGCATTCTAAGGGGGACTTGGAGACGGCGTTTCGCGCTTCGCCCTGTTAACCTGCCGCTGCGCATGCCCGGCTTGCCGACGCAGGAAGAAAGGTGCATCCTGATGCCCGGAAAGCCTGAGCTCCGGCGAACGCCGGACCCGATTACCTCAGGCCTCCATTGCGGCCTCGGTCGCATCCAAAGGGGAAATTCATGAAGACGAGGAAAACTTTGTACCTGAGCATCGCGGCGATCGCTCTCGCCGCGCTTCTGACCGCGTGCCTGAGCACCCAGGGCACGGGCAACGTCGGCGCGAGCGATATCGGAGGCGTGGTCACCGGCCCGAACGGTCCCGAGGCCGGCGTCTGGGTGATCGCGGAGACCACCGACCTTCCGACGAAATTCGCCAAGGTCGTCGTCACCGACGACCAGGGGCGCTATCTCATCCCGGAGCTTCCGAAAGCCAATTACAGCATTTGGGTGCGCGGCTATGGCCTGGTCGATTCGCCCAAGGTGCAGAGCGGACCCGGCCGGACGATCAACCTCACGGCGGTCGCGGCGCCGAGCGCCGCCGCGGCAGCCGAATACTATCCCGGCATGTACTGGTATTCGATGATCAACATTCCGGCCAGGAGAGAATTTCCCGGCACCGGCGAGAAGGGCAACGGCATCAGCGACAACATCAAGACGCAGGAGCAGTGGGTCGACACCGTCAAGAACGCCTGCCAGTCGTGCCACTCGCTCGGCAGCAAGGGCATGCGCACGGTGCCGAAGGAATTCGGCCCCGGCGTCGCGGGCTGGGCGCGGCGCACGCAATCCGGACAGGCCCTGACGCAAATGGCGCTCGGACTCGGTTACATGGGCGCCGACGCAGCGCTGAAGAACTACGCCGACTGGACCGACCGCATCGCGGCGGGCGAACTCCCTTTCGCCAAGCCCGAACGCCCGAAGGGCCTCGAGCGCAACATGGTCGTCACGATGTGGGATTTTTCGACGCCGAAATACTATCTGCACGACGGCATCTCGACCGACCGGGACAATCCGCGACTCAATGCCAACGGCCCGATTTACGGCGCGCCGGAGGAGAGCACCGACCTGATTCCGGTGCTCGACCCGGTGACGCACACGGCCTCGCAGATCAGGCACCCCGTTCCCGATCCCAAGACGCCGTCTTCGACCACCCTGCCGATGCAGCCTTCGGCCTACTGGGGTAAGGAGCCGATCTGGGACGGCCACTCGAGCCTTCACAACGCGATGATGGATAGCGAGGGGCGGGTATGGTTCAGCGCCAGGATCCGTCCGGCGCCCAATCCGGACTTCTGCAAGAAAGGCTCCAATCATCCGTCTGCAAAGGTCGCGCCGCAGGACGCATCGCCGCGTCAGGTCTCCGTCTATGATCCGAAGACGGGCAAGTGGCAGCACGTCGACACCTGCTTCGGCACGCACCACCTCTATTTCGCCAAGGACGCAAACCGGACGCTGTGGTTCAGCCAGGGCGGCCCGCAGAGCGGTGTGATCGGCTGGGTGAACACGAAGCTCTTTCTCGAGACCGGCGACTCGGCAAGATCGCAGGGCTGGACGCCGATCATCGTCGACACCAACGGCAACGGCAGGCGGGACGAGGGCGACACGCGGCTGACGGCCGCGTCCTACGGCATCATGCCGAGCCCGGTCGACGGTTCGATCTGGGCCCAGTCGATGGGCATCGGCTTCGGGCGCATGAACCAGCCGGGCTATGTGATGCGCATCGTGCCGGGACCGAATCCGTCGGAAACCGCGCTCACGGAAGTCTATGTGCCGCCGGAAGGCGCATGGAGCCCGCGCGGCATCGACCTGACCACCGACGGCGTCGTCTGGACGCCCCTGGCGAGCGGGCACATGGCGAGCTTCGACCGGAGGAAATGCAAGGGGCGTCTGAACGGACCCGAGGCGGCGAGCGGCAAGCTCTGCCCGGAGGGCTGGACGCTCTACAAAATGCCCGGGCCGCAGTTCAAGGGCCTCGATGAGTCGGGCAGCGCCAACCACGCCTATTACATCTGGGTAGACCGCTACAACACGCTCGGGCTCGGCGCCAACGTGCCGATCGCCAACACCAACGGCGGCGAGTCGCTGCTCGCGGTAGTGGACGGCAAGATGGTGGACCTGAGGGTTCCGTATCCGCTGGGTTTCAACACCAAGCTCGTGGACGGCCGCATCGACGATCCGAGCGCCGGCTGGAAAGGCAAAGGCGTCTGGACCATGTCGGGCACGCGCACCGTGTTCCACAACGAAGGCGGCACGCAGAACCGGCCCAAGGTCTACAAGATCCAGATTCGTCCGGACCCGCTCGCGAACTGACGTATCGCTGTAGCGATACGTCCCAAAACAAAACGCCCCGGGATCTTCCCGGGGCGTTCTTGCTTCAACCCCAAGGAGGATTCGCCATGAACGCCAAGAAACCCGCTCGCATTTCCGCCGCGCTCGCCGCCCTTGCATTGGGCGCGTACGCCTTTGCCTTCACCGCCACGGCCGCGCGGGCGCAAAGCGGCAACCATCTGGAAACCATCCACCATCCGAACTACGACAAGAGCGTGTTCATGCCGTTCTCGCCGGCGATCAAGATCAAGAGCGGCAAGATCCTGTGGCTCGCCGGCGGCACCGCGCTGCCCGTGTATCACGACCATCCGCACAAGCGCGAGCAGATCCTCAAGTACCTGACGAACGACCTGGAAGGCCAGGTGCGCCAGACGATGGACGGAATCATGGAAACGCTGAAGGCCGCGGGCGCCTCGCCCAAGGACGTGGTGCACGTATTCATCTTTCGCGCCCGCCCGCGCATGGGCGATATCGGCAAGGCGAGCGCCGTGGTGAATTCCTACTTCGCCCCCCACAACCACAAGCCGACCACGACCAACCTCGCGGTGCTCGAACTGGGCGAGCCGGAGCAACTCGTGGAGATCCAGGTAGTCGCGGTGGTGGATTGATGCGGGGCGGCAGAGCGCGCCGCTACACCTTCAACCGCGGCGATCCTTCGTCGGCCATGCTTCGACCGAGATCGGTCGCGAAGCGAACCGCGCCCTTTGCCGTTTCGAACAGCGGCGTGAGCCCGGGGAACGACTGGCTCTTTGACAAAGCGTTCGCGCACGCCAACCGCGTCATCGTGAGCCGGGGCTGCCACTTGTTCCCGTCGGTGAGGTGAAACGCGCTCGCCTCGATCAAATATCTCCCGCGCTCCTCGCGGTGCATGGACATAATGCTCCTTCGTTGCAGCGATAACGGTAACACATTTACGGATCGCTCAAGGAAGGCCCGGGCACGAGCGAAAAGCGCGGCGTGAGGCGGTGCGCTCCGCACCCAGGCCGCGCGCGCGGCTGGATTTCTTGAACGCGGGAGCAGTGGACGCCGCCCCCGCGACAGAGGGTCAAACGGCTTTCAAATCGACTGCGGACGTCTTGCCGTTCTGTCCTTGTTCGAGCTCGTAGGAGATCTTTTGATTCTCGTTGAGATTGCCGAGGCCGGCGCGTTCCACCGCCGAGATGTGCACGAATACGTCCTTGGACTTGTCGTCAGGCTGAATGAAGCCGAAACCCTTGCTTGAGTTGAACCATTTCACGGTGCCGGTAGGCATGGATATGCTCTCCATGGATGTCGCCCCGCGCCGGAGTGTGCGGGGCATCAAATTATCCGTGGGAGAAACCGGAATCGGCACACCCTGGAAGGGATGCCGAGGATTGACCCAAGTGGAATTCGATGCCGTCAGTATGGCGGGTGCGGCGGGCATTGGCAAGGATGGGGTGTGGTCCCAAGGGACCACTGGATCCGGCGAATTGCGGCGGGAAAAAAAACGGCCGAGGGTGCGCCCCGGCCGTTGTTCCCGGGAAGAAAACGCTTCGGCTCAGGTGCCGCGCCCCCACAGGCCGCAGTAGCGCCGCGTCACGAATTGCAGGTTGTTCTCGTAACCTGGCCACTTCTCGTATTTCGGCAGCTTGACCTCCTTCTCCGCCGGCTCCCAGCATTTCCCTTCGCGCGCCGCGACCTTCACGGCCGCCGAGGCGTCCTGCAAGAACGTGAGCTGGTCCTGCGCGTCCTGCTTGGTTCCCAGCCGGTCGCCCGGTCCGGGATGGCCGGGGATCAGGCGTTCCCAATCCATCGCCAGCACCTGCTTGATCGACTGCTCCGCCTCGAGCGGATAGAAGTCGATCATGCCGCGGCCCGGCACCGAGCCGACCGGGAGGAAATCCACCACGAAGAGGATCTTCTCCTTCGGCAGCCGCATGACAAGGGAGCTGTCGGAGTGGTTCAGGCCGAGATAGGTCAGCTCGAGCGCGGTGCCGCCGAGCGTGATGGTCCGCTTCTCATCGAACGTCTCGTCGGGAAGCGGAGTGGCCGGATCTCCAAGGACCGCGAGGCGCTCCTTCGCCTTCTTGTGGGCGACGATTTTCGCGCCGGCATCCTTGAACGCCTGGCCGCCGGCGACGTGGTCGTAATGGTGATGGCTGTAGACCAGGTACTTGATCGGCTTGTCGGTGACCTTCCTGATCTCGGCCACGTAGGCGGCGCCCCCTTGCGGGCGCCCGTAGGCGACCGGATCGGTGGCGATCACGCCGTCCTTGGTGACGACGAACATCGACTGGTGGTTGCCGTTGCGGAAAATGTATACGCCTTCCGTGCCGTCGACCTTCGTGGTTGCGATCTGCGGGCGTGCCGGCGCCTGCGACCAGGCCGGCATGGAAGCCGCCAGTCCGCAGGCAAGAGCTGCAAGAATTGCACGTTTCATGTTTCCTCCTTGTTGACTGCGCGATGCCCTGCTAGAACAGGCCGCGGGCCGCGATTATTCCCCTTGGACCAAGCCTGTTTCGCAATGCTACTTGGAACGCCCTGCCCTGTCCTGCAGCAACGGCCCCTGGCTCCCCCGGCGCTGCTACCATACCCGTCCCGATGAAGATCGACCCCGACGAGTTCCGCGTTCGCCCCGGCGAGAAGCTGAGGCTCAAGAAATGGCCGACGCGCGTCAAGCCCCACTACGCGTCGGACGAGCAGTACCAGAAGCGCCTTGCCGATCACGTCGGGCGGATGAGTTCGCTGCAGGACCTGCTGTATGCGTCCAACCGCCACGCCCTCCTCGTCATCTTCCAGGCCATGGACGCGGCCGGCAAGGACGGCGTCATCAAGCATGTGATGTCGGGCGTCAATCCCCAGGGCTGCCAGGTGTTCAGCTTCAAGCACCCGAGCGCCGAGGAGCTGCAGCATGATTTTCTCTGGCGCACCACGCGTTTCCTGCCCGAGCGCGGGCGGATCGGCATCTTCAACCGCTCGTATTACGAGGAAGTGCTGATCGTGCGCGTGCACCCGGAGATCCTGCGCGGCGAAAACCTGCCCGACGACCTCCTCGACCCGGACTCCATCTGGAAGCAGCGGTATCGCTCGATCGCCGGGCTGGAGGAACATCTGCATCGCAACGGAACGCGCATCCTCAAGTTCTTTCTTCATCTCTCGAAGGAGGAACAGCGCAGGCGCTTCCTCGCGCGCATCGACGAGCCGCACAAGAACTGGAAATTCAACCTCGCCGACGTCGAGGAAAGAAAATACTGGAAGCAGTACATGAAAGCCTACGAGGCCTGTCTCGCCGGGACCAGCACCCGGCACGCCCCCTGGTATGTCGTCCCCGCCGACGACAAGCCCAACGCCCGGCTGATCGTCTCGCGCATCATCGTCGATGCGCTCGAGGGGCTCGACATGTCCTACCCCGAGCCCGACGCCGCGCGCCGGCGCGAGCTGCAGGCGATCCGCAAGCGGCTGTCGAAATGAAGCTACACTTTCCCCATGCCCGAAGCGACGCGCCGCATCATCCACGTGGACATGGACGCGTTCTACGCGTCGGTGGAGCAGCGTGACGATCCTGAGCTTCGCGGCCGGCCGGTCGCGGTCGGCGGCCCGGCCGCCTCTCGCGGCGTGGTCGCCGCGTCGAGCTACGAGGCCCGCGCCTTCGGCGTGCGCTCGGCGATGCCCATGGCCCGGGCGGTGCGCCTGTGCCCTTCGCTCGTCATCGTGCGGCCCGATTTTGCGCGCTACCGCGCGGTCTCGCAGCAGGTGATGGCGATCCTGCGCTCGTGCACCCCGCTAGTCGAGCCGCTGTCGCTCGACGAGGCCTATCTCGATGTCACCGACAATCTCTGGGGCGAGCCGCTCGCGAGCAATGTTGCGAAGAAACTGAAGGCGCTGATTCGCGGACAACTGAATCTCAGCGCCTCCGCCGGAGTCGCGCCCAACAAGTTCCTCGCCAAGATCGCCTCCGGGTGGAAGAAGCCCGACGGGCTCACCGTGATCGCGCCCGAGAGAGTCGAGGAGTTCCTTCGCGAGCTGCCGGTCGAGGCGCTATGGGGCGTGGGGCCCGTCACTGCGAAAAAGCTGCGCGCAATCGGCATCGAGCGGCTGCTCGACGTGCGCGCGGCGGACGACGAGCGGCTGCACGGCACGGTGGGAAGCCTGGCCGGGTGGCTGAAGCAACTCTCGCGCGGCGAAGACCCGCGGCCGGTCGAGCCCGACCAGCGGCGCAAATCGCTCTCCGATGAGACCACCTACGAGAAAGACCTCGAGCACCTGGATCAGATCCGCGGCGAGATCGAGCGCATCGCGCGCCGCACCGCCGAAGGCCTCGAGAAGAGAAAGCTGCGCGCGCGCACCGTGACGATCAAAGTGCGTTACGCGGATTTCACCACCGTCACGCGCAGCCACACCTCATCCGCGCCCACCTGCAACGCCGCCGAGATCGCCGCGCGCGCCCTGGCGCTCCTCGATCGCACCGAAGCCGCGCGCCGGCCGGTGCGCCTGCTCGGCGTGGGAGCGCACGGGCTGCTCGAAGAGAGCGAGATCGTCCCCGCTCCGGGCTCGCTGCCGTTTTGACCGCGCTCCCTAGCCCGCCTCCAGGGGCTCGATCAGCTTCTCGCTGTCTTCCTCGGTGCGGTTGACGCCGCGCCCCACGCGGACGACCTCGAAATCGGTTTGCGCATGCTCTTCGATCAACGCCGCCGCTTTCGCCGGATCGACCTGCGCCGGAGCCAGCCATTGCGCGTGGACTTCATCGGGCAGCACGACCGGCATGCGCTCGTGGATCTCGCCCGCGGGCCCCGCGCCCGGACGCGTCAGAACGGCGCAGGTCAGCTCCGGCCCGGTTTCGCCCGGGTCCTTCCATCCGGACATGAGCCCCGCGAAGCAGAACGGCCGGCGGTCCTTGCGGGCGATGTAGTAGGGCTGATTGACGCGCACGAGCTCGCCCGTCGTCTTGTCGATGCGCTCCTCCCCGCGCCACTCGTACCAGCCGAGCGCCGGCAGCAGGCACCGCGCGCGCGAAAGCGCGTCGCGCCACATGCCGTTCGAGGCGGCGGTTTCGACCCTCGCGTTGAAACTGCCGCGCGGCGGCTTGGCTTCCTTCCACCAGTACGGCACGAATCCCCAGCGCGCGTGCGCAAGCTCGATCTCGGGAGAAGCGGCGTCGCGCCTGAGCATGATGACGCGCATCGTCGGCGCGACGTTGTAGCGCGGCTTGCCGAAGGGCGTCTTCCAGTTGCGGCGGCCGATGTGCCAGGCGCGCTCGACCGCGGCTTCGTCGGGGGAAACGTAACGCCCGCACATGAAGGCATTCTATCGCGCCGAAGCGCGCCTATAATCCCGCGATGACCGACCCGACCGGAGAGACGCCCGAAACGACGGAACGCCGCCTGCACGCGGAACGCCGCCTGCACCAATCCGCGGAACACCGCCTGCACCAATACGCGCAGCTGGCCGCGGTGGTGGTCATCCTCGTCGGCAGCTACCTGGTTCTTCATCCGTTCATTCCCGCGATTATGTTTTCCGCGGTGCTGTGCTCCGCGACCTGGCCGCTGTACGTGCGCCTGCGAAAAGCGTTGTGGGGCCGGTCCAGGCTCGCGGCGCTGGTGATGACGCTGCTGCTGGTCGCGCTGGTGATCGGTCCCTCCGTGTTGCTGGCCCTGAGCCTCGCCGACAGCGTGACGGCCATGATCGAGGCGGGCAAGGCGGCGCTGGCAAAAGGCCCGATCGAGCCGCCGGAATGGTTGCGAAGGATCCCGATGGTCGGGGAAATCCTCGCGGACTACTGGCAACGCCTGGTCTCCAGCAGCGAAAGCCTGGCCGTGCAGTCGCAGGGCCTGATCGCGCCCGCGCGCAACTTCCTGGTCGGCGCGGGCAAGACCGTGGGCCAGGATTTGCTGCAACTGGCGCTTGCGATGTTCATCTGCTTTTTTTTCTTCCGCGACGGCGAAGCGCTGGCGCGGGTCCTTCGCAGAGCGCTGGACAGGCTCGCCGGCGGGCTCGGCAGCGAGCTGCTGCATACCATCCATACCACCGTGACCGGCGTCGTGCACGGCATTTTCGGGACGGCGCTTGCGCAGGGCGCGGTCGCCCTCGTCGGCTTTCTCATCGCCGGCGTTCCCGCGGCCTTCTGGCTTGCGGTGGCGACTTTCTTTCTCTCCGTCCTTCCGATCGGGCCGCCGCTGGTGTGGGGCGGGGCGACCCTGTGGCTTCTCTCCCAGGGTCAAATAGGCTGGGCGGTCTTCATGGCCCTGTGGGGCCTGCTGGTGATCAGCAGCATCGACAATTTCGTCAAGCCGTATCTCATCAGCCGCAGCAGCGACCTGCCTCTGCTCCTGATCGTGCTCGGAGTCTTCGGCGGCGTGTTCGCTTTCGGTTTCATCGGCCTGTTCATCGGCCCGCCGCTCCTTGCAGTCGGGCTCAAGCTGGTACAGCTCTGGATCGCCCGCTCGCTCGACGAAACCGGACCCCCCGCCGCCTAGCAATGTCCCGGCGCGCCTCCCCCGCTCTCGCGCCCCTCGAAACGCTCCATGAAACGAAGCGCGGCAAGGTGCTGCCGCTGCCCCGGAGGCTCTCGCGCCTGTACGGACGCCTGCGCATGCCGCTCGCGCGTGCGCGGCCGCACGTCATCAGCAATTTCGTGACGACGCTGGACGGCGTCGTTTCGCTCAATGTGAAAGGACACGCGAGCGGCGCCGACATCAGCGGCTGGAGCAAGCAGGATCGCATGGTGATGGGCCTGCTGCGCGCGATCGCAGACGTGGTGATCGTCGGCGCGGGCACGCTCGCCGTCGACCGCAAACACGTCTGGACGGCCGAAGGCATTTTCCCCGGCCTCGCGGATGAATATCGCCGGCTGCGCGCAGCGCTCGGCAAGCGCGGGCCGCCGCTGCATGTGATCGTCAGCGGCAGCGGCCGGCTCGACCTGGGCCTGCGCGTGTTCGCATCCGGAGAGGTGCGGGCGCTGATCGTGACGACCGCCGCCGGCGCAAAAGAGTTGCGCAAGCAAAGAGCGCCCGATTCGGTCGAGGTCCGCGCGGTGCGAAGCACCGGCGCAATTCGCGCGCGCGCCATCCTCGGCGAGGTGAGCCGGGCGAGCGCCGGCAAGCTGATCCTCGTCGAGGGCGGGCCGCGATTGCTCGGCGACTTCTACGCGGAGCACTTGATCGACGAGCAGTTCCTGACCCTCTCGCCCCAGATCGCCGGCCGCGACGCCGGCGATCAGCGGTTCAGCCTGGTCATGGGAAAAGCGTTCGCGCCGCGCAGGCCGTTATGGGGAACTCTCTCCGACCTGAGGCGCGGCGGCAGCCACCTGTTCCTTCGTTACTCGTTCTCCTGAGTCGAAAGGAGCGCTTCGCAGCCGATGTGATAAATTGCGGCGATGGCCATGAACGCCGCGAAAATCGAGGGATTGGTCCGCGAGCTGCTGGCGGACCAATCCCTCGATTTTCG
>Ga0193745_1000055_pt1 | contig 21623 bp, 19 predicted proteins | sample L1a2metaG_FD_145899 | JGI IMG/M metagenome (GOLD analysis project Ga0193745, IMG submission 145899) | Soil microbial communities from a riparian zone of the East river system, Colorado, United States - L1a2 | ecosystem: Environmental > Terrestrial > Soil > Riparian zone | place: USA: East River... | reverse complement strand
TCCGTAGGTCGAGCCATCGCTCGACTTGCCCTGCGCGCCGCTTTTCACGTCGTACACGCCGCCTTTCTGCGGGTCTTCCGGCGCGACGACCACCCAGCTCGTGGCGCTCTCGGTGATGGGGTCGACGGGCACCTTGCGCAGGTATTTTTCCGAGGCGAGAGCCTCCAGCGACTCCGGGTACTTGCCTTTGTCGCCGTAGTATTTTCCGATCGCGTCGCGCAGCTGGTAGAGATCTTCCTTCAGCACCGCCTCTTTGGATCTTTCGAGGCTGCCGAAATAGCGCGGGACGGCGAGGGTGAGCAGCAGGGCGATGATCGCCATCACCACCAGCAGCTCGATCAACGTGAATCCGGAACGGGGGCGCACCGGCTTTACCAATCGCGGTAGGGCTGGCCGTTGATGCCCTTGCCCTGGGCGAGCGAGAACACGTCGAAAACGTCGTCGCCTTCCTTGGGGTCGTCGGGCGGGCTCGCGTAGCTGCGCTTGCCCCAGGTGGCCGCGGCGGAAAGCGTGGGATCGGTATTCAATGGATCGCGCGGAAGGCGTCGCAGGACGTAGATCTTTTCCTTCTTCGGGTTCTTCTGGTCGTCGATGCCCTCGACGAGCTCCTCGAGCTTCTTGGGATAGCCCGAGTCGCCCACCGATTTCTTGATGCGGCCTTCGTCCGAAGCCTGCTTGTAGACGTCGATCGCCTCGCGGATCTGGCGCAGCGTGCGGCGCAGCTCCTGCTCCTTGGTACGCTGCACGGCGAGCTCGCTGACGGGAAGCGCGACCGATGCGAGCAGGGCGACGATCGCCAGGGTGATGACGAGCTCGATCAGGGTAAAGCCGCGGGCGGCGACTCTGCGGGCGCGATCGCCGGCCATGGGACTCGAGGCTCGCCCGAGCTACTGCGGTTGCACGCCGCCGAAAGGCACGATCGTGCCTCCCGGCGGTGTGGCCGCCCCGGGGAGGACCGCCGACGGGGCGGGCGACGGCGACGGCCCGGGCTGGGTGGTGATCGGCGCAAAGGAAGACGGGGAGGAGGCCCCTCCGAGCGGGCCGCCGCTGGAGGAAGCTTCGGTGCCCGCGGCAAACTCGACCGTGCGCGCGTCGGGCCGCACGATCGTCCGCAGCAGCCTCGGGGTGATGAGGAGCACGATCTCGGTCTTGTTGATGGTATCGCTCGTGGACGAGAACAGGCGCCCCAGCACCGGGAACTCGCCCAGGCCCGGAACGCGGGTGGCGTTGCGCCGGTCCTCGTCGCTGATGAGGCCGGCCAGGATCTGGGTTTCGCCGTCCCGCAGGCGCAGCACCGTCGCGGTGTTGCGCGTGCCGATCTGGTAGACGAGCCCGCCGCCGGGTTGCGGAATCGTGTTGGTGATGCTGCTCACTTCCAGCCCGACCTTGATGCCGACGTCGTCCTCGAGATAAACCAGGGGCTCGACTTCCAGCTTCAAGCCCACATCGAGGTAGCTTACCGATTGGGAGACGAAGCCCCCTGCCACCGCGGACGTCGTGGTGATCACCGGAACGCGATCGCCGATGTGGATTTTCGCCTTCTCCTTGTTCTTCACGCGGATGCGGGGGTTGGCGAGCAGGTTGGTCCGGCCATCGGTCTGCCTGAGCGAAAACAGGAACAGCGGATCGGTGAAGGTGAGGCGCACGAGGTTCTGGTCGCGCGAGCGCAATTCGGGCAGGGTGAGGACTCCCGGCGTCCCGGCGGCCCCGGCAGCGGCGGCGCCGCCCACGAGACTGATCGCCGCCGAGCCCGGGAAGCGGATGCCGAGCTCCATCAGCCGGTTGTAGCCGATTTCGAGCACCTCGACTTCGAGCATCACCTCAGGCTCGGCGATGTCCTGCGCCGCGATCAGCTTTTCCGCGAGGCGAATTGCGTTCGGCGTGTCCTTCATCACCAGGAGGTTCAGCTTTTCGTCGATGAAGATGTCGCGCGTCTTGAGGATGGTGCGAATCAGGTTCGCCGTCTGCCTGACGTCCGCGTTGGCGATGTAGAAGCTCCTGACGACGAGGTCCTGGTACTCGCGCAGCTTCTGCGGCGTGTTCGGGTAGATGAGCGCCGTGGTCTCGTTGAGGACTTTCTGCTCGAGCTGGTTGGTGGCGAGGATCAGCTTGATGACGTCCTCGACCTGCGCGTCGCGCACGACGATCGTGGTCCTCTGGTCGGCGCGCACGTCCTTGTCGAAGAGGAAGTTGAGGTTCGCCGCGCGCGCGATCACGTCGAATACGGTGCGCAGGGGCACGTCTTTCAGCTCCAGCGATATGGGCTTGGTTACCGAGCTCCTCAGCTGGAGGAGGGCGACCGCGGGCTTGGTCGTCTTCTCCTCGATCACACGTTGCAGCTGGCGTCCCTCGCGCTGGGCCGGGTTCTCCGCGAGCACAGCGGCGAGAACGTCCCTGGCGTCGCGGTATTTTTCCGCTTTGACGAGCTTGTCCACCTCGGCGAGGAGCGCACGGTGGCGCACGTCCATCTCCGTTTGCGCGAGACCCTGCGTCGCCCGCGTGTTGGCCGCGTCGTACTTGAGCACCCGCCGGTAAAGCTCCGCGGCCGCCTCGAACTGCGCGCTCGTCCGCAGGGACTCCGCCTGGACGAGCCATTGTGCGACGGCGAACTCGCGCAGGCGGAAGTATTCCGAGCGGTAGGCGTGATTCTGGGGATCTTCCCGTGTCGCTTTTTCGAGCGACGCGAGTGCCTCGTCCGTGCGTCCTTCGTTCATCAGCGTTCGCGTGTTGTTGAGCGTGTCGCTGGCGCAGGCCGCAACGAGCGCGCAGGCCGCGAGCGCCGCATAAAAGGTCTTTGAGGAGGGTTTCATGGGGTTTCGCCTTCGTTGGCGGGACGGAAATAGATGGTCAAGCGTACCTGGGCCTCGAGCTGCGTGTCGCCCGCTTTCTTGCGGTCGAAGCGCAGCGCATCGATCGATGCGATCGGCATGTTCTTGAGCGTGGCTTCGACGAACTGGCGGATCTGCGGGTAGGTCCCGCGGATGGGCAGGGTGATGCGGTAGAACGCGATGCCGAAAGGCGGTTTCTCGAGGCGGTATTCGCCCTGCAGCAATTCGAGCTTCGCGGCGCGCGCGAGGCCGTACAGGCGCTCGAGCTCGTCCGGAAGCTTCTCCAGCGGGGGAAACAGGCCGTAGAAGCGACGCAATTCCTCCGCGCGGCCCTCGCTCGTGACGGGCTGGAAAGGAGTGCGCGCGCGCAGCCGCTCGGCCACCGAGCGCTGCGTCTGCAGCTCGCTCTCCGCCGGCCGGACCGCCGAAAAATAAAACGGGACGCAGAAAATAAGGACCCCTACGCCGATCACTCCGGTCGACCCCAGCGCGTGCAGCCATTCCTGGGCGCGCCTCACCGGCTGCTCCTGAAGGCCGCCTGCACGCCGAACTGGATCGGACGCGAGGGATCTTCGGTCTGGACATGATGATTGATCAGATGCACTCCGGAAAGCACCCGGGTCTCCCCGAGGCGCCGCACGTACCTGAGCATGGCTTCCCGGTTTTTCGCCTCGGCCGTCAGGCGCAGGCTGCGCTGCTGGGTTTCCGGCTGCAGCTGCAGCACGGTCACCTCGCCCGTCGAAGCCGCCTCGACCGCCTGGATCATCTGCGCCCACGGAAGGGTCAGCTGCCGCACCGCCGCATCGATGATCTTCGCTTCCTCGTCGAGCCGTTCCTTGGGTACGGCGCGCTGCGGCCGCCGGTCGACGTTGAGCAGGCCTTGCGCCGCATCGAGCGCGGCGAGCTGGTTCCGGGCGTCGCGATGGCGCCAGACGATGCCGCCGGCGACCGCGAGCGCGACGATCAGCACCGACGCGCCTATCCACCACGGGCGGCGCGGGGCCGCGACGTAATCGAGCTCGATCCGGTTCGGGCTCATAGTGCGCACAGCGCCATGGCGTACGGCTGCGCCTCGGCGGGAGGCAAGCCCTCCGCCGGGGCGAGCGCAAGGCTCCTGAAAGTCCACCCCTCTGCTTCGGCCGGAGGGGTTTTGCCGTTCCGGGGCGCGTGGACATAGACGCCCTCGGATGTTCCCTCTCCGCCGACCCGATGCCGCTCGCGATCCAGCAGCTCCGCCCACCGGCCCGGCTCTTCGAAGTTTCCCCGGGTATTGAGCACGGCCGACAATAGTCCGCCTTCGAGGCGGGCGAGGCAGGCGCGCTGCGGCTCTACGAGCAGAAACCACGCGCGCTCGCCTTTGAGGTGCTTGCGCCACCGGTTGAAGGCAGACATCAGGTAGGGCTGGACCGACACGAGCTTCGCCCTGGCAGCCGCGGGAAACGCGGCGCGAACGGCTTGCACGAGCGACGAATCGACCGCGCTCGCGATGCGCGTCGAGCCGGCCGGGCCTGAGCTCAGCCGCAGGTCCCAATCCTTGCTTCGCTCGCCGTGGACCTTGGCAAAGCAGTACCGGACGAACGCGGTCTGTTCCTCGGCGTTTCCCAGGCCCTCGCTCCAGGGGACCGGGATAAAGCGCGCAAAGTGGTTGGAGAGCACGACGGTTACCTCCGCATTCGCGTCTCTCGTTTCCCCGGCGAGCTGTACCAGAGCCGCCACCGCGCCCTGCCAGGGCTCCGCGCCGAGAGCCGGGTCGCACGCAATCGTGCGCTTTTCGCCCACGCGGGGGCGAACCACGCCCGAAATCCGCAGGAGCGCAAGCGAATCCGGAGCGAGCGCAATCAGGATCCGGTCGCTAGATAAACGTAACACGGTTGATCTCTTCCAAAGTGGATTCACCGCTCTTCACGGCGTCAAGCGCAGCATCGCGCAGGAAGCGGGTGCCGCTCGTCCGGGCGGCCTCCTTCAACTGGCGCACCGGGGCGCGGGCGGTGATCAGCTCGCGCAGCTCGTCATTGAGGATCATCAGTTCGGCGATCGCCTTGCGCCCCTTGTAGCCGGAGCCGCGGCACTCGCGGCAGCCGCGCCCGATGCGAAAGTGGAACGACGCCGCCTGCGCCTCGGTGAGGCCGGACTCCCTGAGGAGGACCGCGTCGGGCCGGCAGTCCTCGCCGCAGTGCGGGCAGACCAGCCGCACCAGGCGCTGCGCCAGGATCGCATTCAGAGCGGAGACGAAGCTGAACAGATCGACGTTCATGTGCACGAAGCGGCCGATCACGTCGAATACGTTGTTCGCGTGGACGGTGGTGAAAACGAGATGCCCCGTGAGCGCCGATTGCACCGCGATGTTGGCCGTCTCCGGGTCGCGTATCTCGCCCACCATGATCTTGTCGGGATCGTGCCGCAGGATCGAGCGCAGCCCGCGCGCGAACGTGAGCCCCTTCTTCTCGTTGACCGGGATCTGCAGCACGCCGGCGAGCTGGTATTCCACCGGATCCTCGATGGTGACGATCTTGTCCTGGCCGTTGTTGATCTCGGTGATGGCGGCATAGAGCGTGGTGGTCTTGCCGCTGCCGGTGGGCCCGGTGACGAGCAGCATCCCGTACGGCTCGTGAGACAGTCGCCGCAGCGCCTGGATGTCGTCCTTCTCGAACCCGAGGCTGTCCAGGGAGAGCTGCTGCCGCGTGCTTTCGTAGAGCGACTGCTTGTCGAGCACGCGCAGCACGGCGTCTTCGCCGTAGATGTTGGGCATGATCGAGACGCGGAAATCGACCGCACGCCCGCGGTCGAGGGCCTTGAAGCGGCCGTCCTGGGGAACGCGCCGCTCGGTGATGTCGAGCTCGGCGAGCACCTTCACGCGGGAGATCGCCTGCTCGGCCTGCTTGGTGTCCTGGATGAACTTGATCTGCGAGAGGATGCCGTCGATGCGGAACTTGATCACCAGCCCCGCGGCGATCGTCTCGAGGTGAATGTCGCTCGCGCCGATCATCAGCGCGTCGCGCAGGGTCGAGCGCACCAGCCGCACGACTTCGCTCGATTCCTCGCTGATCGCCCTGAGCGAGAGATCCTCGATGCCGCGCGTCTCTTCGCTGACGACGGTGGCTCCGGCGCGCACCGCGTCGAGCGCGTGCAGGGTCTCCTCGTGACTCGCGATGAACGCCACCAGGTCGCCCCGGTGCACCAGGCGCCAGGAGAACTCCTGGCGGATGCGCTCTTCCGCCCAGGCCTGCTGCTCGCCGGAGAAGGGGTCGTCGGTCACCAGCCACAGCGCGCCTTGCTCGCCGCGCACCAGCGCGCAGCCGCGCTGGGAGCCCTCGCTGAAGGGCAGCACGTCGAAGGCCGGCGCCGCGCTGCGGAGCTCATCCATGCGCATGACCTGGATCCTGAGCGTCGCGCCGAGCCGGGCGACGAACGCGTCCGGGTCGAGCCCGAGCTTCGCCTCGAGGACTTCGACGAGCCGCCGCCGCGCGACGGCCGCCGCGGTGCGCGCCTCCTCGATTTCGCGCGCGTCGATCGACTTCGCCTCGACGAGATTCACTTCAGGCTCCCGGCAAGCTCGAAGATCGGCATGTACATGAGAACGACGATAGCGCCGATCACCAGGCCGATCGCCGCCATCAGAAGGGGCTCGAACAGCCGCGCGAACCAGTCGACCCAGCGCGAGATTTCCTCGTCGTGAAACTCCGCGATTCTCTCCATCATCTCACCCATGTTGCCGCTTTTCTCGCCGACGGCGAGCATTCGCAGGGCGATGGTCGTGGTGAGGCCGTTGGCTTCCATCGCTTCGGAAACGGGACGGCCTTCGCTGACCGCGCGGCTCGCCATCGCCAGCCGCGCGCGCAACACGGGGTGCAGCAGCTCCGCGCCCATCTGGAGCGCGGTCAGGAGCGGCGTGCCGCCTCGCAGGAGCATGCCGATGGTGCGGTAGAAACGCGCAAGCTGGTAGAGCTTCAAGCGCTCGCCGATCGTTGGAAGCTTCCAGAGCAAGTTCTCGATCCGGGCCTTGACCGAAGCGTTCCGCAGCGCGTACACCGCCGCGATCGCGAGTCCGGCGAGGGTGCCCAGCACGAGAGCGCCGTGGCCCTCCACCAGCTGGCCCCATGAAAGCAGGAGCTTCGAGAAGACCGGGAGATCGACTCCGCGCTCCTCGTAGATCCGGCTGAAGCGCGGCACGACGTAGAACAGAAGGAACAGGCTCACCAGGCCCCCCACGCCGATGAGAAGCGCCGGGTAGATGGCCGCGTTGACGAGGCGTTTGCGGATCGCTTCGATCTGGTTCTGGTAGGCGACGTAGCGCTCGAGCGCCGGAGCGAGGTCGCTGGTCTTTTCGCTCGCCTGCACGGTGGAGACGTAAAGAGGCGGGAAGGCCAGCGGAAACTGCTGGAGCGCCGAAGACAGGGAATTGCCCTGGCGCACGATCGCGCAGACGCGCTCGAGCAGGGCACGGAATTCACTGCGGTGCTCGCGCTCGCCGAGCGTTTCGATGGCTTCGACCAGGGGAAGCCCCGCCTTGAGCAGGACGAGCAGCTCCTGGCTGAACAGCACCAGCGGAAAACGTGCATGGAACCCGCGCCAGGGTGCGCCGAAGCCCGCGCGCGCGCGCACGCCGAGCACGGTGTAGCCGCGGCTCTCGGCCTGCTGGACCGCGCTCGCCTTGTCGAGCCCGTGCAGGTCGAGCGACTCGACCCGTCCATCCGGGCTGACCGCCTTGAGTTCGAAGCGCATCGTCCAGGTGCCGCGCTAGTGGTTGGTGATGTCGGCGTTCTCGCCCGCTCCTCCCGGCTGGCCGTCCTTGCCGAAAGAGAGGATGTCGTAGTCGCCCCGTTCCCCGGGCTGCTTGTACACATAGGCCTTGCCCCAGGGATCGAGCGGCACGTCTTTGCGCAGGTACGGGCCGTTCCACTTCGGCTCGTTCTGCGGGCGGTTGACCAGGACGACGAGTCCCAGCTCGGTGGTCGGATAGTGGCCTGTGTCCAGGCGGTACTGGTCGAGCGCTTTCTCGAGCGCGTCGATCTGGGCCTTGGCCGTGGTGACCTCGGACTTCCCGACCTGGCCGAAGTAGCGCGGTGCGACGTATCCGACCAGGAGCCCGATGATGACGACGACCACCAGCAGCTCCAGAAGGGTGAATCCGCGAGCGCGCGAGAAAGAAGCTGGGTTCATGGTTCGGAACACGCGGGCAGTATACGCTGCGCCCGGCCACCGCCTGAAAGCAAGCTTACGGCCGCGCGAGGGTGGCGACGACGTTCTGCTTCGGCTGAGCGGCCGAAATCTTGACCGGATTGGCGGGTTTGCGTGCCTTGGAGGGCGCGCGATAGACGATGAGCCTCTGGCCGGTGGTGAGCACGCCGACGTGGTTCCAACGGAGCAGGCTGTCGGTGCTGACGCGATAGCGCCTCGAAATTCCGTAGAGCGTTTCGCCTTTCCTCACGATGTGCACCAATCCGCCTCTGCGCGTGGCAACCTGGACCGGAGGGCGGAACACGGCGGGCAGGGGCTCGGCGCCGACGCCCGATCCCTTGAGCGGCAGCAGCAGCTGAAATCCCGGGCCGACTTTCGTGCGCGAGGTGATGCCGTTCGCGAGCTTGAGCTTGGAGAGCGCGATGGCGTGTTTGGCGGCGAGCCGGTCGAGGTTGTCGCCCCCTTTCATCGTATACGGCTGCCAGGAGGTGAGCGGCTGGTCGTAGGCGTCGAGGTTCCTGCGGAACGCGTCCACGCGGTCCGCGGGCAGCACCAGCGTCTGCGTGTGCGGGCCAGAGATCATGGGGCGATTGATCGCGGGGTTGAGCGCGATCAGCTCGTCCACCGACATCTCCGCGAACGTCGCCGCGAGCCGGATATCGATGGCGACGGGCGTGGGAACGCTCACGAAGTAGGGCTCGTTCGGGATCGGCTCGAAGCTCGCGCCGAAAGCCTCCGGATTCGAGATGATGTTTTTCAACGCCTGCAGCTTGGGCACGTAGCCGCGCGTCTCGGGGGGCATCTTCAGGCTCTGGTAATCGGTCGGCAGGCCCTTCTTCCGGTTTTTTTCGATCGCGCGCGCCACGCCGTTTTCCCCGAAATTGTAGGAGGCGAGGGCCAGGTGCCAGTCGCCGTGCATCTCGTACAGCGCCTGCAGGTAGTCGAGAGCGGCGTTGGTGGAGGCGACCACGTCGCGGCGCGAGTCGGCCCACCAGTTCTGGCTGAGCTTGAAAGTCTTGCCGGTCGAGGGAATGAATTGCCACAAGCCCGAGGCGTGCGAGCGCGAATACGCCATGGGATTGAACGCGCTCTCGACCATGGGTAGAAGAGCGATCTCGGTGGGCATGCCGCGCTTTTCCACTTCTTCGACGATGTAGTAGAGATAGAGCTTGCTGCGCTCGACCATGCGCTTCAGGTATTCGGGCTGGCTCGCGTACCAGCGCTCGCGAACGCCGACGAGCGGGCCTTCCAGATCGGTCATCGCGAAGCCGCTCCGGATGCGCTCCCAGAGATCGTCCGCGGGGCGGGCCAGATCGATCGCGTGCGCAGCCTCCAGGTCCTTGATTTCCTGCGGCCTGGCGACCGGCGTCACGGGGACGATGGCAGGTGCGGGATTGGCTGCGGGCGGCAAGGCGGCCGGGGCAACGACCGAAGCCGGGGCTCCGACGGGGACAGGGGCACGAGCGACCCCGGTTGTCGCTGCGGGCTTCGCTACCGGGTTGGAGACGGCTGGCGCCGCAGCCGGGAGCGGCTCTTCATTGCCAGCGGGGTTCGGATCGGAATTCCAGGGGATTTGTGAGCATGCGGCAGCCAGCACGCTCATCGCCGCTGCTGCGACCAGCCTACTTAGCTTCTCCGTCAATGGCTTAGCCTTTCGTCCGCAAAAGCCGCGATGGTACCATCGATCGGGGATCGCGAGTCCGAAATAACGCACGACGGCGCGAATGGTGTCAGCTTGCGACGATTCTTTTGTGACCTGGCGCGATCAGAATTGGTTCTTCCACTGCCGCAGGGCGGCGAATACTCCGGCCGGATCGCTCACGCGCCTGCCCAGATACTTGTTCGCGGATTCGATGACCGCGGGCCGCGTCACGCGCAGGAACGGGTTGGTGGCTTTTTCGCGTCCTATCGTGGAGGGAAGCGTCGGCAGGTTTTCGCGCCTTGCCCGAGTGTCGCTCACCTCGCGCTCGAGCAGCGCGGAATTATCCGGCTCGACGGCCTTGGCGAAGCCGATGTTCGCCAGGGTGTACTCGTGCCCGCAATAGACCAGCGTGTCGTCGGGCAGCGCCGCGAGCTTCCCGAGCGACGCGTAGAGCTGCTGCGGCGTGCCTTCGAATACGCGCCCGCACCCGCAGGCGAACAGCGTATCGCCACAGAACAGCATGTTTGAACCATAATAGGCGATGTGCGCGCGCGTGTGCCCGGGAATGTCCAGCACTTCGAACGCAAGGCCCAGTTCCGGGAGCGTGGCCTTGTCGCCGCCGCCGACCGGGTGGGTGAGCGTCGTGATCGGCTCGCCGCGCGGCCCGTACACGGGGACAGGATGTCTCTGGCGAAGCTCCGCGATTCCTCCGACGTGATCCTGATGGTGATGGGTCGCGAGAATCGCCACCAGTTGGAGCTTTTCGGCCGCGAGATAGTCGAACACCGGCTGGGACTCGCCCGGGTCGACTACCGCCGCGCAGCGCGCGTTGCGCAGCGTCCAGACGTAGTTGTCCTTGAACGCCCGCAGGGGGATGACTTGAAATTCGTTCTCGGGCATCTTCGTCCGGCATGTTAGCCGATTGGTTCGAGACTCCCAAGGGCGGCTATGTGCTCGCATGGGAGCGCGGGCAGTTCGATGCGGCGGTCGAGGACGTGTTCGGCTACAACGCGGTGCAGCTCGGACTTCCGGGCCTGGACTTCCTGCGCGAGTCGCGTATCCCGCTCAAAGTCTGCGCCGGGCTCGAGCCGGGCTGCGGCCTGCGCTCCCAGCCGGTGCAATTGCCGCTCGCCCCGCAAAGCATCGACCTGCTGGCCTTGCCGCACGTGCTGGAATTCAGCGCTCAACCTCACGCGATCCTGCGCGAGGCCGAGCGCGTCCTGATGCCCGAGGGCAGCATCGTCATTTCCGGATTCAATCCCCTGTCGCTGTGGGGCGCGGCGCGAGCGCTGGGCTGGGAGCGGAGGCAGGTTCCCTGGTGCGGGAAGTTCATCGGTTTGCTGCGGCTCAAGGATTGGCTCGCGCTGCTCGGCTTCGAGCTCACCGGCGGCCGCTTCGGTTGCTACGCCCCGCCGTTCTCGCAGCGGCGGTGGCTCGAGCGCTTCGGCTTCATGGAGAAGGCGGGCGACCGCTGGTGGCCGATCTGCGGCGGTGTCTACGTCGTTCGCGCGATCAAGCGCAACGTGGGAATGCGGCTGGTCCTGCCGGAATGGCGCGACAAGCTCGCCGCCAAAAAAGCCCTGGCACCGGTGACGCAGAGGCAAAACGGACTGCATGTCGAAAAACGCGAGCAGCGCTGAGCTGGTGCGCATCTACACCGACGGGGCCTGCAAGGGCAACCCCGGGCCGGGGGGCTGGGGCGCGATCCTGGAAATGGACGGCGAGGAAAGGGAGCTGTTCGGTGGCGAGCCGCAGACGACCAACAACCGCATGGAGCTCACCGCGGTCATCCGCGCGCTGGAGCTGCTCAAGCGCCCGCGCCACATCGAGGTCTACACCGATTCGCAGTACGTGCAGAAGGGCATCAGCGAATGGCTGCCCGACTGGAAGCGCCGTGGCTGGCGTACCGCCGACAAGAAGCCCGTGAAGAACCTGGACTTGTGGCAGGAGCTCGATCGCCTCGCCGGGACGCACCGCATCGCCTGGCACTGGGTCAAGGGCCACGCCGGGCATCCGGAAAACGAGCGCGCGGATGAGCTTGCGAATCGCGGGGTGGAAGAATTGCCGCCCTGAGTCCTACCTCGAACTCAACCGCTCCACCGACCATCCTCCGCCGAGCGCTTTCATCAAGTCCACGGTCGCCGAAAGCAAGGACTGCCGGTTGCGCAGCGCGGCGAGTTCGCTGATGTTGGCCGTGCGTTGCGTGTCGAGCACTTCCAGAAACGGAGAATAACCTGCTTCATAGCGCATGCGCGACAGGCGCAGCGCCCTGCGCGCGGCGTCGACGCTGGCCCGGTAGTCCTCCTCCGACGAGGAGGTGAGGCGCACGGTGGCGAGCGCATCGGCGACCTCGCGAAATCCGGTTTCGATCGCTTTCTGGTAGCCGGCCACGGCCTGGTGCTGGCGCGCGGTCGCGGCGTCGGTGAGCGCCCGGTAGCGTCCTGCATCGAATATCGGCAGGTTCAGGCCGAAGCCGACCGACCAGATCCCGGAGTCCCGGTTGTTGAGAAGGGTCGAGAGCGTCGTGCTTTCTCCGCCGGCGAATCCGGTCAGGGAGATGGTCGGAAACATCGCCGCCTTGGCGACGCCGATCTGCGCGTTTGCCGAGACGAGCTGTTGTTCGGCCTGCTGGATGTCCGGGCGGCGCTCGAGCAGCGCGGAAGGCAGTCCGGACGGGGGAAGGGGAGGGGTCGGCAGCGTTCGCACGTCTCCGCTCGCTACAATGAGGTCGAGCCGGCCGGTGAGAGCGGCGAGCTGGTGCTCGATGAGGGCGCGCTGCCGCTCGAGGTCCTTCAACTGGGTCGCGATGTCCGCCCGCGCGCCCTCCGCCTGGGCAACTTCCAGCTCCGAGGCGACGCCGCCGCGCGCGCGAGCGCGCACATAGGCGAGCGCTTCTTCGCGGGTGGCCATTGTTTCGCGGGTGACGACGATCTGCGCGTCGAGTGATCGCAGCGCGAAATACGCCTGTGCGGTGAGGCCCTGGAGCGTGAGGGCGACGACGTCCCTGGCATAGCGCGTCGCGAGCGCCTGCGCGCGTACCGATTCGACGCTGCGGCGCAGACGACCCCAGAAATCCAGCTCGAACGAGGTCGAGAGCGCGAGGCGCACGTCGTTGCGCGCCGCGGGAATCCCCGGGGGGATGGGCAAAGCCGTCGTGGCACTGGAGCGCGTCCGGTTTGCGTTGCCCCCGAGATCGATCTCCGGGAGGAAAGCCGCGTTGGCCGCGCGCAAGTTGGCGTCGGCCTCCTCGATGCGCGCCACCGCGAGCCGGATGTCGGCGTTGCGCTCGAGCGCCGCGGCGACGAGATCGTCGAGCGCCCGGTCGCCGTAGAGCTTCCACCAGTCCGAAGGCAAGAGGGCCGCTGTCCCGACATCGGGCTCCGTGTACGCCTTGGGAAGATCCATGGCAGGCCGCTCGTAGTCGGGCCCTAGCATGCAGCCGCCAAGCAGCAGCACCCCGGCAAGAACCGGAATGCGCATGCTCACGAGCTGCTCTCTCCGGCCGGTGCCGCCTTCTTCACCTGCCGCGCCTTGCGGCCCGTGAGGAAGATGTAGAACAGGGGCACGAACAGGGTCGCGATGAAAGTGGCTGCGAGCATGCCGCCCTCCACCCCGGTGCCCATCGAGCGGCGCGCGGCCGCGCCAGCGCCCGAAGCGATCGCCAGGGGCAGCACGCCCAGCACGAAGGCAAGCGAAGTCATCACGATCGGCCGGAATCGCTGGCGCGCCGCGGTGACCGCGGCGTCGAACGCGGACATCCCCCGCGCGGCGTTCTGCGCGGCGAACTCGACGATGAGAATCGCGTTTTTCGCGGCGAGCCCGATCAAGGTCACCAGGCCGATCTGGAAATAGATGTCGTTGCTCATGCCGCGGACGAGCACCGCGAGCAGGGCGCCGAGTATGGCGAACGGCACCGAGAGCAGCACCGCCACGGGCAGCGACCAACGCTCGTAGTTGGCCGACAGGATCAGGAACACCATCACCAGCGCAAAGCAGAACGCTATGATCGCGGCTTTGCCGGCGCGCTTTTCCTGGAAAGCCTGGCCTATCCACTCGAGGAAATAGCCGTCGGGCAGGGCTTGGCGCGCGACTTGCTCGACGGCCGCGATGCCCTGCCCGGAGCTGACACCGGGAACGGTGGCCGCAAGCACTTTCGCAGCGAGGAAGCCGTTGAAGCGGTCGATCTGGTCGGGTCCGACGACAGGCTGGATCTGCAGCATGCTCTTCAACGGCAGCATCTCCCCGGTGGTGCCCGAGCGCACGTACACGTTGCCGAGGTCCTCAGGGCGCACGCGGAACTGCGGCTCCGCCTGCATCTGGACGCGGTAGGTTCGCCCGAATTTGTTGAAGTCGTTGACGTACAGCGCACCCATCGTGCTCTGCAGCGCGTCGAATATGTCGCTGATCGGCACGCCGAGCGAGAGCGCCTTCTCGCGGTCCACTTCGACGAAGATCTGCGGCACGCTGGCGCGGAAAAAACTGTTGGTAGCAGTAAGATCGGGCCGCTTCCTCAGCTCCCCGAGAAACTGCTGCACCGTTTCAGCGAGCTTTTTCGCGTCGGCATTGGCGCGGCTCTGCAGGAACATCTCCATGCCTCCCGCGGTGCCCAGGCCGCGGATCGGCACCGGATTGAACGCGAAAACCAGACCCTCGCTCATCGCTGCGCCGCGGGCCCCGACGAACTTGACGATATCGTCGGCGCTGGTGCTGCGCTCGTCCCAGGGTTTCAATGTGATGAAGAGCGTCGCCGAGCTGGTCTTGTTGCCGCCGCCGATCAGATCGAAGCCGTTGATCATGAAGACGTGCTCGACCGCCGGGTGCTCCGTGAGAATCTTCTGCATCGCCGAGCCGACCTTGCCGGTGCGCGCGAGCGTCGCTCCGTCGGGCAGGACGACGGCTCCGAACAGGTAGCCCTGGTCTTCCGGCGGCACCAGGCTGCCGGGGATGACCCTGAACAGCAAGCCGGCGCAGCCGATGACGAGCGCGAAGGCCGCAAAGGCGATCACGGCGTGGTGCGCGACCCAGCGCACGCCATTCGTATACAGGGACACGAGCCACGCAAAGCCCCGGTTGAACGGCCTGAAAATCCGCGATTCCTCATGAGAGGGTTTCAGCAGCAGCGCGCACAGGGCGGGCGTCAGCGTCAGCGCGACCACGCCGGAGATGACCACCGCGGTGGTGACGGTCACGGCGAATTGCTGGTAGAGCCGCCCGGCGAGGCCCCCGAGGAAGGCCACCGGGACGAACACCGAGCACAGCACCAGCTCGATTGCAATGATGGCGCCGGTCACTTCGCGCATGGACTCGATCGCGGCCTCCTTGGGCGAGAGGCCCTTGTCGGCCATGAGCCGCTCGACGTTCTCCAGCACGACGATGGCGTCGTCCACGACGATCCCCGTGGCGAGCACGATCGCGAACAGGGTCAGCGTGTTGATCGAGAACCCGAACGCGTACAGGCCTGCGAACGACCCGATGAGCGAGATCGGCACGGCGATAAAGGGAATGAGCGTGGCGCGCCAGCTCTGCAGGAAGATGAACACCACCGCGAGAACCAGGAGCGCCGCGATGAAAAGAGTGTGGATCACCTCCTTGATCGAGGCCTGCACGAAGCGCGTGGTGTCGAAGGGGACCAAGTAGCTGACGCCGGACGGGAAGCCCTTTGCGATCTCGTCCATGGTCTTGCGCACCGAGTTCGCGACGTTGAGCGCATTGGCGCCCGACTGCAGGTAGACGGCGGTGCCGATCGTCGGCCTGCCGTCCACGGTGGTGTAGGCGTCGTAGCTGATCGCGCCGAGCTCGATGCGCGCGATGTCCTTCACGCGCAGCACGCCGCCGGGACCGCTCGAGCGCAGAACGATATTGCCGAACTCCTCGGGCTGGATCAGCCGTCCCCGGGCGGTGACGGTGTAGACGAGAGCCTGATCGTCCGGCGCGGGATCCTGGCCGATCTTCCCGGCTGCGTACTGGGTGTTCTGGGCGCGGATGGCGGCGGCGACGTCGGTGGCTGTGACGCCGAGCTGCGCCATCCTGTCCAGGCGCAGCCAGACGCGCATCGAGTAGTCGCGCGCGCCGAGGATGGTCGCGTCGGCCACGCCCGGAACGCGCTTCAGGACGTCGAGCGCGTTGATCGTCATGAAGTTCGAGAGATACAGCGTGTCGAAGCGCGGATCGGTCGAAGTCACGGCGACGAAGAGCAGAATGTCGACCGAGCGCTTCTGCACCACCACACCGGTGCGTTTGACGTCATCCGGCAACCGCGGCAGCGCGATCTGCACGCGGTTATTCACCTGGATCGTGGCGTTGTTGACGTCGGTCCCCACCTCGAAGGTGCAGGTGATCGTCAGCGTGCCGTTCGAGGAGGAGGTCGACTGGAAGTAGAGCAGACCCTCGACCCCGGAGAGCTGCTCCTCGATCGGCGCGGCGACGGTGCGGGAGAGCGTCTCGGCGCTCGCGCCGGGCAGCGCCGCAGTGATCGTCACTGTCGGCGGCGCGATCTCCGGATATTGCGCGATGGGCAGCACCTGCCAGGCGACGAACCCGGCGAGCGTGATGATGATCGCGATGACCGACGCGAAGATCGGTCGCTCGATGAAGAACCGCGACATGGCGCCTTACTTCGCCTTACTTTGCAGCAGGAGCCGCCGCGGCCTTGGCTTCCGCCGGAGCCTGGGGACTCACCACGGCGCCCGGCCGTACCTTGAGCAGATTGTCGAGAATGACCTGGTCGCCGGAATTGAGTCCGCCCAGGATCATCCAGTCGCTGCCGACCCAATCGCCCACCTGGACCGGACGCGCCGCGGCCTTGCTTTCCTTGTCGAGCGTGAACACGAGAAAGGTTTTCTCGGTCTGGATGACCGCGGTCTGGGGAACGAGGAAGACGTTGTCGCGCGCGCCCGCCGCCAGCTGGACCCGCACGAACTGGCCGGGAAGCAGGCGCACGCCAGGGTTGCCGAATTCCGCCCGCAATTCCTGGGTGGCGAGCCTGGGATCGATTTGCGTCGCGGCGAAATTGAGCCGGCCCTTGAGCGGATAGAGCGAGCCGTCGGGGAGGACCAGGCGCACCTCCACGCCCTTGGTGTGATCGAGCCTCTTGTCGGGAAGCTTGGCGAGGTCCGATCCCGAAAGGCTGAACCGTATCCAGATCGGATTCACCTGGTTGATCGTCGTGAGCAGGCTGCTGTCCTGTCCCGCCGTCACCAGGCTGCCCTCGGACCGGGCCATGCGTCCCGCGACACCGGAGACCGGCGCGGTGACGAGCGTATAGGACAGGTTGAGCTCGGCCTGATGCAGGTTCGCCTCCGCGGACTGGAGCGTCGCGTCCGACAGCTTTTGCGCCGAGGTCGCATCGTCAAATTCCTTCTGGCTGATCGCTTTTTCTTCGGCGAGCTTCTTGAGCCGCGCAGCCTCGCGCCGTGTCTGTTCCTGGCGAGCACGCTCCTGCGCCATCTGCGCGTTGGCCTGGGCGAGGGCGATCTGGTAGGGGACGGGATCGATCTGGAAGAGGGAGCTGCCCTCACGCACGAAATCCCCTTCGTTGTAGAGGCGCTTGAGCAGGATTCCGGAAACGCGTGCCCGCACCTCGACTTCCTTGGAGCCCTGCACCTGGCCCACGGCCTCGAGAACGATGGCCACGCGTTGCGGCGCCACCTGGAGCACCTTGGCCGGGATCCCGGCCGCAGCCGGATTGGAGGCGGGGGTATTCGCCCCGCCTTGCTCGCACGCGGCGAGCAAGACTGCCACGAGCAATGCCGCCAGCGCCGTAAACGATGGGTAAAGGCTGTAACCGCCGGGCGACTCCGGCCGAGCGCTAGCGAACGCCATGCAGGGGATCTTTTCTTCTGGAGTGTGATTCGAGCCGGTGATTGTAATATACAATCACGAATGTATGTCAACGACGCTGCGCCTCCGGCTTGCGTAGAACCAAACAGGAATCCGAGCGCACCCGGCAGGGCATCCTGTCCGCGGCGCGCAAGGTTTTCGCCCGCCAGGGAGTGACCCGTACGACGTTCGAGGAAATCGCCGCCGCGGCCGGCGTCACGCGCGGGGCAATCTACTGGCATTTCGCCGACAAGGCCGAACTGTTCTTCGCCATGCGCGAGCAGGTGGGCGTGCCCATGATCGACCAGATCGATCTTGCCCTGATGCGCGATGCCGGGTCCGATCCCCTGGCGGGGGTCGAGCGCTTCTTGCGCGGCATTCTGGAAGCGCTCGAAAGCGACGCGGCGGCGCGCCAGACGTTCCAGATCATGGGCTTCAAATGCGAATACGTCGGCGAGTTCGAGCGCGAGCTCGCGCTGCAGCGCCTGCGTTGTTCCGAGCTCGTCTCCAAGCTCACGCAGGCCTACGGGCGGGCGCGGCGCGCCGGACAGCTGCGGGCCGGACTGCGTCCGGCGATGGCCGCGCTTGAAACGTGCAGTTTCGTGATCGGCCTGACGCGACTGTGGCTGCTCGACACCAGGCGTTCGCTGGTGCGCCGCGTCGCTCGCGGGTTGATCTCCGCTCACGTTACCAGCCACCGCCGCGGCGGCAAGGACGGGACTCCGCGAAACCTTTGATTTATTTCGGCGGGAACGCTACTCTCACCGGGCAGGCCGCGGGTTGCGGCCGGAGAGGCTGGACCGCCGATGCGAAGAGTCGTCCTGGACACCGAAACCACAGGCCTCAATGCGGGTCTCGGCGACCGGATCGTCGAATTGGGCTGCATCGAGGTGCTGAACCGGCGGGTTACCGAGAACCACTTCCACCGCTACGTCAACCCCGAGCGCGAAAGCGAAATGGGTGCGCTCAAAGTCCACGGCATCACCAACGAATTCCTCCAGGACAAGCCCAGGTTTCGCGAAATCGCGGCGGAGTTCCTCGACTACATTCAAGGCGCGGAGCTGGTGATCCACAACGCGGCTTTCGACGTCGAATTCCTGAATCTCGAGCTGGCGAGGCTCGGGCTTCCGCCGATCGAAGCGCACTGCTCGGGCATCGTCGATTCGCTGAAACTTGCGCGCGAGCTGCACCCGGGAAAGAAGAACTCCCTCGACGCCCTGTGCGAGCGCTATCAGGTCGATCACGCCCATCGCACGCTCCACGGTGCGCTGCTCGACGCGGCGCTCCTGGCGGAGGTCTATCTGGCTTTGACGCGTGGCCAGGACAGCCTTGCGATCGAGCTCGATCGTCCGAGTCAGGCTCCGGGAACGGCGACGCCGCACGGTGAACGCCCGCGGCTCATCGTGATCCAGCCGAGCGCCGATGAGCTCGCCGATCACGCGCAGCTCCTCGCGGATATCGAAGGCGAGAACAGGACCCGGTGCGTATGGCGCCGCTTCGAGCTCGCCGTGGAAGCACGTTGATCGGCCGTGCGAAAATGAGCGGCGCAAGCTCCCGGGGGCGATCGGCGATGTCAAGCGCAGACAAGGCGAATCCTTACGAGCTCGATCTCGACAGGAACCCGGCCAACTACGCGCCCCTGACGCCGCTGGGATTCATCGAGCGCGCCGCTTACGTCTATCCGGACCGCACCGCCGTCATCCACGGGGCGCGCCGCGCCACGTGGGCACAGACTTATGCGCGTTGCTGGCAGCTCGCTTCGGCGCTTGCGCGCCGGGGGATGGGCGCCGGCGACACGGTCGCGGCGATGCTCGCGAATACCCCGGAAATGCTCGAGTGCCACTTCGGAGTGCCCATGGCGGGCGCGGTCCTCAACACGCTGAACACCCGCCTCGACGCGCAAGCGATCGCCTTCATGCTCGAGCACGGCGGGGCCAAGGTCCTGATCACCGACCGCGAGTTCTCGGGCACCGTCGGGGGGGCGCTCGCGGCCCTCAAGGCGAAACCGTTCGTGATCAACGTGGACGATCCCGAATACTCGGGGGCGGGCGAGCGCATCGGCTCAGCTGAATACGAAGGCTTCATCGCGGGGGGCGATCCGGAATATGCATGGAATCCGCCTGCCGATGAATGGAACGCCATTTCGCTCAACTACACGTCGGGCACCACCGGCAATCCCAAGGGCGTGGTCTACCATCACCGGGGCGCGTATCTGAATGCGATTTGCAACATCGTGACCTGGGGCATGCCGCAGCATGCCGTGTACTTGTGGACGCTGCCGATGTTCCACTGCAACGGCTGGTGCTTCCCCTGGACCATGGCCGCCAATGCGGGCACGAATGTCTGCCTGCGCAAGGTCGACGCCAAGCTCGTTTTCGATGCGATGCGGAAGCACGGCGTGACGCACTATTGCGGCGCGCCGATCGTGCATTCGACGCTGATCAACGCAGACCCTGCGCTGCGCGAGGGCATTGCGCACAGGGTGCATGCGATGGTCGCGGCCGCCGCGCCGCCCGCGGCCATGATCGAGGGCATGGAACGCATGGGCTGGGAACTCACCCACGTGTACGGTCTCACCGAAGTCTACGGACCGGCCACCGTGTGCGCGAAGCAAGAAGAGTGGAAGAACCTCGATATCGGCAGGCGCACCGAGCGCAACGGCCGCCAGGGAGTCCGCTACCTCATGGAAGAGGGCCTGACGGTGATGGATCCGCAGACCATGCAGCCGGTTCCCAGGGACGGCGAGACAATGGGCGAGATCATGTTCCGCGGAAACATCACCATGAAGGGCTACCTGAAGAACCCCAAGGCGACCGAAGACGCCTTTGCGGGCGGCTGGTTCCGCTCGGGCGACCTCGCGGTGATGCAGCCCGACGGCTACCTCAAGATCAAGGACCGCGCCAAGGACATCATCATCTCCGGCGGCGAGAACATCTCGTCGCTCGAGGTCGAGGACGTGCTTTACCGGCACCCGGCCGTGCTCGCGGCGGCAGTGGTCGCGAAGCCCGACCCCAAGTGGGGCGAAACGCCGTGCGCCTTCGTCGAGCTGAAGGCAGGCGCCAAAGTCACGGAAAGGGAGATCATCGACCACTGCCGCGCGAACCTCGCGGCCTTCAAGGCGCCGCGCCACGTGGTGTTCGGCGTGCTGCCGAAGACTTCGACGGGCAAGATCCAGAAATTCCTCCTGCGGCAGCAGGCGAGATCCGCGCAGGCGATCGAGTAAGGGAGTCGGCCATGAACGCACCAGCGAAAACCGAAGTCGAAGCGCCTTACGTGCTGCGCGAGGACACACATGGCGTCGCCACGCTTACACTGAACCGCGGCGACCGGATGAATCCCCTGTCAACCGCAATGCTCTCCGCGCTCCAGGCCGAGCTCGACCGGCTCGCGCAGGATGGCGCCGCGAAAGTGGTCGTGCTCGCCGGCGCGGGCAAGCACTTCTGCGCGGGGCACGACCTTCGCGAGATGCGCTCGCATCCCGGCAAGGCCTGGCAGAAAGCGCTGTTCGACCGGTGCAGCGAGCTGATGATGTCGCTCGTGCGGCTGCCTCAACCCGTGATCGCGCGCGTGCAAGGCGTCGCGGTCGCCGCCGGCTGCCAGCTGGTGTCGATGTGCGATCTGGCGGTGGCGAGCGAGGTAGCGCAATTCGCTCTGCCGGGTGTCAAGAGCGGGATTTTCTGCACTACGCCGGGAGTCGGTGTCGCGCGCAACCTGGCGCGCAAGCACGCCCTGGAGATGCTCTTTACCGGCGATCTGATCGACGCGAAGACCGCGCTTTCCTGGGGCATGGTGAACCGGGTCGCGCCGCTTGACGAGCTCGATGCCGAGGTGGACAAGCTCGCCCGCAAGATCGCCGCGCACAGCGGCGCCGTGGTGGGCATGGGAAAGAAATTTTTTTACGACCAGGCGGAGAAAGGTCTGGCGGACGCTTATTCCCTTGCGTCCGAGGGCATGGCCCGAAACATGATGCTCGAAGATGCCGCCGAAGGGATCGACGCCTTCATCCAGAAACGCAAGCCCGACTGGCGCGGGCGCTAGACGACACGCGCCGGCCGATCCGGCAGGCTCAGCGGACCTTCCTGCATGGCGACGGAGCAATCGCGGTCCCGCGAGGTCGCACTCGACGCGGCGGCGGCCGACAGCCGCGCTCTTCGCAC
>Ga0193745_1000053_pt1 | contig 22013 bp, 18 predicted proteins | sample L1a2metaG_FD_145899 | JGI IMG/M metagenome (GOLD analysis project Ga0193745, IMG submission 145899) | Soil microbial communities from a riparian zone of the East river system, Colorado, United States - L1a2 | ecosystem: Environmental > Terrestrial > Soil > Riparian zone | place: USA: East River... | reverse complement strand
CGTGCCGCGAACCGCTTCATTTCGCCGACGCCCGAACCTGCAGACAGGCATCAGGCTCCAGCCGACACAGTGCCTGCGTCATGACACCGTCCAATATGTCATACGCCTTTCGATTCAAGTGCGATCCGTCGCCGCTGGCCAGATCGTCCCTCAGATAGCGCTCCCGCCCGTCGGTGCGCAGCGCAGCCTCCAAATCGAGCAGAACGATGCCGTTGCTGCGCGCGTAGTCGCGCACCCAGTCGTTGTATTCGCGGACGCTTTCCTGCTTTCCGCGGTCGAGCGTCGCGCGTGCCCTGGTGACCGGCACGACTGTCGCGATCATGACCTTGATATGCTTGGCCGTCACCTGCTGCACCCATCGCGACATCAATTCCCGTTTGCGTTCGGCAGGTGTGTCATCCGGAAAATACGACGAGCATTCCTTGAGAATCACGACATCCGTCGGTCGCGGGTCCTCCCGAAAAAATCCCATGAAATAGCTCCGCGTCAGATGGAACTTTCGCGCTGGGCGCATCAAGGTCTCTTCGAGTGCCGCCGACTTGTCGAATTGCCAGGCTTGCAAGGCCTCGAACTCGTAGCCGCTAAGCCGCAAACGTTGCGGAAGCGCCGGCAGGTTCCACTCTTGGCCGATCGAAGCCCCGATCAATACGATCCGTGTCGATTTTCCTGCCGTTTTCAGATCAGAAGCCGGAGCAGCCGGCTGCGCGGATGCCGCCCACAGGCACGTCGCCCCCATCACCAATATCGCTGCCATTGATCTCATCTATGCTCCTTTGCCTGTCCGAACCAGTCTCCTCGGCGCGTGCGACGCACGGCGCTAGCGCAACTGATCTCGAAAAAGCGCCGTCAAATGCCGACGAAGCTTGTCACGGTTATCACTGAAATGCCTGGTATTCCACCACGTCTCTCCCGGTTCAATTGCAATATCGGGCGGTCGCTGCACCTTCCATCGCTCTAGACATTTTTCCTTGTACTTGTCGACCGATCCAAAGGATCTGGCCGGTATGCCCATGGCGATCGTATTGGGAGGGACGTCGCTGATCACTACCGAGCCCGCGGCGACGATCGAATTCGGACCAATGCGAATGTTCGGACACAAAATGGCGTTGATGCCGATTGTGCAGTTGTCCTCGATAACGATAGGCCCGAATACCTGCAAATCAGGCAGTTCCTGGCGAAACACCCACGCTCCACCATCGTGCGTGACAAACAGAACGCCGTGCGCGATCGTGACGTGATTGCCGAGCTTTACCAGATAGGGTTCGGGTCCAAGATCCCTGCAAATGATGGAACAGCCGTCCCCGATTTGCGCGCCTTGCTTGCGAAAATATTCGGCGATGGTGTATTCGTCGTATCGCCTCATCTCGACGGCCGATCGAATTCTTGAACGCACGGTGCGAAATAGATTCAACATATTGCGGATGCCATGATCCCCGATTCAAACTCCCTGTGCCCGCCAAATCCGGCCGCGCAACGCCGAAGGCAATGCTCAGGCACGGGTGATGCGCTTCCTCCTCCCTTCGTTTTGGACTTCGCCGGGCAGTCACGCAACCGTGGCGAGGCCTATCAGCAAGCGGGATCAGCCGGAGATATCGTTACCTCGACCTGCATATCGTTACCTCGACCTGCCTCACCGTTCCCGGGGAGCCGTACTGGAGCAAGCGAAGACAGTATAGATCAATTCAGGCCGTTTTCCGTTATCCTAGCCGTAACCAACTGTCTCCTCGGGTGCCAATGTATATGCACCACGCCGAGGCAGTTTATCGACCATGCTGACTGCCCTCAAGGAAATGCTCGGCGCCATCCTGGCGCCGATGACGTTGCCGCTGTTCTACATCAGCGTGGCCGCGACTTCCATCGCGAGCATTTTTCGGAGGGCCGAGTGGGGCCTGTACGCATTGATCGCGGTAACCCCGTTGCCGAACATCCGTTACCGGTTCAATTCCTACCCGTACGGCAAGGACCTCATTGACATCCTCATCTTTTCGGTATTGGTCGGTATTTTCATCAACAAGAACGGCTTCAAGCGGGCCCCGAACGGGGCCTTGCTGATACTGTTCATCGTGGTCAACTATCTTGCGCTGTGGAACACAAGCCTGCGCTTCTCGTTGCCGCTTCCATTCACCACGGACAACGAGCTCTTGGGCGACTGGAAGAATTATGCCGAGATGATCTTTCTCTACTTTCTCGTCTTCAATTGCATACAGAACGAGAAGCACCAGAAGGTCGTGACAACCATCGTCGCAGCGGTGATGTTGTTCATCGCCGTACGTGAGTTCCGAAATTTTACCGAGGGAGATGTGTTTTCTTACGATAAACGCGTCGAAGGGCCGTTCTGGGTGATGGGCCTGGGCGCCAATCACATGGGTGCGTTTGTCGCCCATTACGGCGCCGTCTTGCTTGGACTGTATCTGCTCGATGACCATAGACAACGGCGCTGGCTCTATCTGGCTGCAATGATCTTCAGCCTCCATCCCCTGTTTTTCGCTTACTCGCGCGGCGCCTACATCGGGGCGCTGGCAGCGCTGCTGTTATTCGGCATCGTGAAAAAACGCAGCCTGCTGCTCCTGCTGGTCGCGATAGTCATATTCTGGCAGACACTGCTCCCGCAAACCGTGGTCGAGCGAATCGAGATGACCGAGTCGCCCTCGGGAGAACTGGAAGCATCGGCGGGCAAGCGCGTGGAGCTTTGGGAGCGTGCCAAGGACCTGTTCCAGAGCAACCCGATGTTCGGAATCGGCTTCGGTGGATTCAGTCTTTCGGTTTCGGTGGAGGGCCTGACCGACACGCACAATTTCTACATGCGCACGCTGAGCGAGCAGGGCCTGATCGGTATCCTTCTGTTCAGCATCGTTCTGCTTGCGGCATTCCGCAGCGGCTGGCGGCTCTACGGTCAGGCGCAGACCCCCTATCTCCGCGGCCTGGGCCTGGGGTTCATGGGCTGCGTTGTTGCAGTGGTGGTTACGAACATGTTCGGCGATCGCTGGTCGTATTTTGTGCTCGGGGGGTACTTCTTCGTGCTCTGGGGAGTCGTCGATCGCGGCATCCGTATCGCAACCGAATCATCGGCTGCGGTCCAGGAGCAAGGTGCCGAATTTGTCAGAGGCGACGCGCCCGCCACCGTGACTCCGCAAGAAGCGTCCGAAACGAGCTTCATCGGCAGACGAATGTAGAGCGACCTGCCTGTTCGAGCATCCGGCCGCCCGGTAGAGAGGGGCGAGGGATTCTACCGAGTCTGCGGAGCAGACTCCTTGCGCTGTGACGGCGCGGACCGCATGAACTCGAACGCCCCCACATCATAGGCGCCGCCCTGCGGTCGCGCGACCCCGTCGAAATCGTTGGCCACTACGTCATTGACGCTCGATGAGCCGCGGTCGATCGCGGGACTCGACGCGCGGAGTCGGAAGTCTCCTGTCGAAGGGTTGACAAATCGCGGATTTGCCGAAATGGAATGGGTATCCCAGGCTGGAGCAGCCTCCTTGCCGAACCAGAGATTGTGTGAGGACACAAAAGTCGCGGGCATCGAACCCACGTTCACGTAGTACTTTCCGGAAATAATATTGTTGACAAGCGTCACCTGCATGGCCTTTTGGAAACGGATGCCCGCCGATTCGGGATCGTCGTCGACGGCGCAATCGGCGAACGTATTGTTGTAGACTGCCGCGATTAGATTGGGACTGTCGAAGCGTATGCAGCCGCCGCTTATCCCGATGTCCTTGCTGGGACCGCGAAGCGACAGGTCGGCGGTGCGATAGATAACGTTGTTGTACACCTGAAATCCCGTGCCGGAGTCCCGACCGAGAATGATCCCGTCCAGCGCGATGTCGTGGATCAGGTTGTGGTGCACGCGCACGTTGCTGATGAATGTACCGGTGTCGCCGTAGATTTGAATTCCGCGACCGCCGGTCTGGTGATGAATGTGGTTGTAGGCAATCTCTATGTCGTTCGCCCCGCCCCCTGCCGTATCTCGCCCATCGAAATACAATGCGTGATAAAGCTTGCTGCCACCGTTGTCGTGCACGTGATTGCCCAGAATTCGCAACTGCTTGCCGCTCCCGGCGATAACGGCAGAACCGCCCGAGTCCTCGAAAAATCCGTAGAGTTCGTTGTTGACCACCCGTACGTTCGACGTGCCGGGTGCCAGGCCGATGCCCAAACCCCGCCCGTCCGCATTCAGATGGAAATTCGCAACGACAAAATGCCCAGGTGTGTCATACGAATGGATACCACGTGTCTGCGCGGTGCGGTTCAGGAGCACCGTCTCGGTCGGATAGCCCATGATCACCATCGGAGCCGAGGCAGTGCCCCCTTTGTGGTGGATCGAGAAGAACCCTCCGTACTGCGCATAGACGTCGCTCCAGGTTCCTCCCCGCACCACGATGTGGTCGCCGGGGCCGAATCTTGGGCTATCGAATACGGCGTTGATTCGGCGAAACGGCCTGCTGATATTGCCCGCCTGGCCGCTAGAGTCGCTGCCGGTGAGCGCGACGAAGAAGATCTTCCCTGGCACCACGGTGAAGCTGTTCGCCGGCTCGGAGTAAGTATCTGTTCCGACCGTTATTCCGATGACGCCCGAGGTGACGTTGGGGCCCGGCTGCACGGTAAGCTTGGTATCCGTCCACTGCATGACGGCCGCCACCGGCACGTTGTTGATCGTCACCTGCGAAGCAACCCCGGCGGCGCCGAACCCCGTCCCGAAGAGGGTGAGGTAGGCTCCGAGATTGTTCTCCCCGCCGGTATTGGGGCCGGTGACGATGTCGGTGTAGTAAATCTTCGGTGCCCCGTGGGCCAGGCGAAAAAAAACCAGGAAGGCGACGAAGGAGATCTTGAGAAAGCTCCGGCCGGCAAGGTTTGAATAATTCAACATGGGGCGTGCTCTGTCCGTAGCTATTGTGCGCCGTATCGCCTTTCCCAGACTTCGCCATAGAGCTCGTGGTAGCGGCGGGCCATGGCCGGGGACGAAAAGCATTCTCGAGCCCGTCGTCGGCCGATCAAGGCCATTTCACGCGCTGCAGCTTCATCTACAAGCAGTCGATGAAGGGCTGCGCTCAGTTGCTCGATCGCTCCCGGATCCACGAGTACGCCGCCGTCCCCGAGAATGTAGGGGATATCGCCCACGCGGGTCGCGATCACGGGAACGCCGGCGGCCATCGCTTCCAGCACGACCATGGGGAAGGCCTCCTCGAGCGACGGCAGCACGAAGATGTCCATTGCTGCGTACAGCTGGGGGGTGTCGTGGCGCTGGCCCAGGAAGTGCACGTGCTCACCGATCCCGAGCGCATCGGCTTCATTGCGCAGGGCGTCCTTCTGCTCGCCTTCGCCGACAATCAGCGCATCCACCGATAGCGCCTGATCCCCGAGCGATTTCACCGCGCGAAGCAGGCTCGATACTGCTTTGTTCCGGCTGAGGCGCCCCACGAAACCCACGACTCGTCTGTTGGGGAGGCCCAGTCCAGCCTTCGCCTCGTGTTTTGGAGGCAGACCGCTGAATTTCGCAATATCGATGCCGTTGTCGATTTTCACGACCTTTTCGCGAGCGATGTACTTTCGCAATTCGTCCACTACTTCCTGTGACACACCTGCGATCCTGTCGAACGCCCTCAGGACCCTCTTGTCGAACGCGGCGTAGATCCTCAGCTTGAAGTCGGTGAGCAACCAGTTGTGGCACGTGCTTATCAACAGGCACCTCAGTCCGAAGCTCGCCACAGCGGCGTAAAGATTGGTCTTGTACTTGTGGCTATGGATGATATCGATGCGATGCTTCTTAACGTAGTCACGCAGAGAAAAGACCGCGCGCCAGTCCCACTTGCCGCGACACGTGAAAACAACCGCATCCCTTGCCGCGCTGCCGGCCACCCGGATAATTTCCGTATTCGAGCTTTCGCCGCTCCAGAACGCCCCGACATAGTTTTCGACCCCCTCTGCCGACAGGCCGCGTATCAACTCGGCCGCCATATTCTCCGCGCCGTGGAAGCCAGTGCTGCTGAGCAAGTGTAAGACGCGCATCTGTATTCATCTACCGAGAGTCACGAATTCAACGCGCGGCCGAAGGGCCGTCAGACGCCACGGGCAGCGCCTTGATGGCCGCGCTTCAGCCGGGCAAGGAACACGGCTGCATCGCGGCGCCAATGAAAACGTTCGGCGACCGCCTTGCTCCCATTGGCGCCGATCGCCTCCCGATTCGGGTCGTCGAGCAGGACTAATGCTTCCTTGGCGAGATCCTCAGCGTCTCCGCTTCGGAACACCCGACCGCACTGCGTCTCCGTGACGATGCGAGCCAGGGGAGCGCAATCCGAAACTACCACCGGTTTGGCGAAAGCCATATAGTCGAATATCTTGTTCGGAACCGTGGTCTCGGTATGCTCGCTTCTGAGGTGCGGGATGAAGCAAACCGTACTGTGCGAGATAAAACCGGGAACCTTATCGAAGTTCACCCATCCGTGGAAAATGATCCGGTCCGCTACGCCCAATCCTGTCGCCAGCTTCTCCAACGCTTTCTTTTCCAAACCATCGCCCACGATGTGCAGGATGGCTGCCGGATGGCGCTTGCCGATTCTGGACATGGCACTGACCAGCAAGGCGACGCCGCGGTGCGCGTCAACCTTGCCTATGTAGAGCAGATTTAGGCGCCCCGGCTCGGACGGCGTGTTGCGCTGCTGGCGAACGCAATCCTCGTAGTACTCGACGTCCGGGGTATTCATCACGATCGATATCCGGTTTCGATCCAGTCCGGCGTGTGCGAGCCTTTCGAGCTGCTCTCCGGCCACGACGAATACATGCTCCATGTAGCGCAAGGAAAGCTTCTCGTACTGTTTCGGTAACCAGCCGTTGCCGAAGAGAAACGGTTTGTAGATGCCCTTGTTGTACGCCACCAAGGCGGCAGGATAGTTCTCCGCCATGTCGAAGAAAACCGGTATCTGGAGCCGCTTGCCCAGAATCCCCGCGAGGAGTGCCAGCGGCAGGTCTCGGACAATCAAGCGCTCCACCCGCCCCTCGCGGAAGGCGGCCAGCGCCTTCGCGTACCAATACGGATTGACGGGCAGAGGAACGCTGAGAAGCCTACTTACCGCACCGAAGCCCGGAATGGGCGTCATGCGGATCCGATGGATCTTCAATCCCCCTTTGTCCTCGAAAGCCGGGAGCCCTTCCCTCCCTTTGCACACGAGATGCACCTCGTGCCCGTCATCCACGAGGACCTTGATGATTTTCTCCATCCGTATGTCCCAGGGGTACACGACCTGCCACAGGATTCCAATTCTCATGATCCGGCGCGGAACGATTGCATTTCTCGATTCAGGCGTCAGCCAGGCGCAGCACGGGGGTCTCAGACACGTGCGGACGCCTTCTTCTCCATTAGCAAGGCGTCAGCGAAGAACTTCGCGGCCCAGTTGGGAAACGCGAATCTTTGATAGGGACCCCAAATCGGGTATGAGCCGCTGATCGCCCCTCTGACTTGCGGCGCGCCGTCGGTCTGCTGAGAGCGGCACGAAAACCGGTTGATTTCCCGCGCGGCCGACAGGTACTTGTTGTCGCCGCGAATCTCCCATAAACGCAAGAAGATCACCGCAATTTGCGCGTTTCCGGTCAGACAGGTAAATCCATCTCGCGAGCGCCACGCACTGTCGTATCGGCCGCGAAACATTCCGCCGCTGCACAGGCCTAGGAGGGCTTCCGCACCGCGCGCTGCGGCATCCACGTAATCCCGCCTGGCCAGAGAGATTCCGGCCTCCAGCACGCCTTCGATCGTATAGGCGATAGTGTGCGTATACGGCGCCCTGTGTCCCATTTCGGTGAAGCCTGCGGAATTGAACCACCCGTTCGCAAGCTGCTGGCGTAGGGCCCAATCGACGTTGCGACGCGCTGCATCCCTGTAGCCGGGGGTGTCCGTGTAGTTTCCGAGCTCAGCCAACCCCCAAGCCACCCGTGTGTAGTAGGCGTGAGGAATATTGTGGTACGTGTAACGCCTCCACATTCCTTCAGGGTCCTGGTTGACGACCAGCCAATCCCCTGCCTTGATTGCGCTCTGCAGGTATTTCGCCTCGCCAGTGGCCCTGTGCGCCTCGATAAGCCCGAAGAGAATCTGCCCCGTGTCAAATACGAAGCTCCCCAAGTTGCTGCCCACAGGACCGCCTTCGAAGCTGCCATCCTGGCCTTGAATGGACAGCTCCCAGTCCGCCATGCGAATGGCGCGATCAAGGTACTCACGACGCTTGGACGCGGTGGCATACTGGACAAACGTGGGAATGATGTAGCCGGTAGTTTCCGGGTACCCCGGACGCCAGCCCCGCACCAGCGAATAGTCGATCGAAACCCCGCCTCCAGGACAGGCATCCTGGGCACGGCACAACCATTGCATTGCCGCATCCAGATGCAGATCCAGATTGCCGCACCGCTTGCGCCTTGCGTCGGGACCACGGTAAGCGTCAATCGCGAGAAACCTGGTGAGTTGCAGCAGATCCATGTCCGGCCGGGACTCTCTCAGGCCAGCTCGCGCTCGAGCGCGTCGACAATTTGAACCGCCGCAGTGCCGTCACCATAAGGATTGACCGCGCATGCCATCGACTCATAAGCCTGCTTGTCGTCCAGCAGCGTGCTCACTGCCTTGACGATGTTCTCGACATTCGTGCCCACAAGACGCGCCGTGCCGGCGTCGATTCCTTCGGGTCGCTCGGTCGTCTCGCGCAGCACCAACACCGGTTTTCCAAGAGAAGGAGCCTCTTCCTGCACTCCTCCCGAATCGGTTAGCACCAAGTAAGCCCGGTCGAGCAAATTGATGAACGAGCGGTACTCCAGCGGCTCGATCAGGTGGATACGGTCCACGCCCTCGAGAATCTTGTACACCTGGCTCCTCACATTCGGATTGTAGTGAACGGGCAGGACAATCTGGACATCCGGGTAGCCGGCAACAATTTTCTTGAGGGCGAGCAGCGTATTGGCCAGCGGTTTACCGAAACTCTCCCTGCGATGCGTAGTTACCGCAATGACGCGTCCGGTTCCAAGGTCGATTCCCTCCAGCCGGCGGTCTCTTTGCTCACGGCTTGCCCCCAGCGTCATTTTCAGTGCATCGATACTCGTGTTTCCGGTGACAAAGATGCGATCCGACGCCACCCCTTCCTGCGCCAGATTTTCCCGCGCCCGCTTGGTCGGTGCGAAGTGAAAATCCGCGATGCGTCCGATCAGAGCACGGTTCATCTCTTCCGGAAATGGATTGTATTTGGTTCCGGTTCGGAGCCCTGCCTCCACGTGGCCGACCGCGATCTTGGCGTGGAAAGCCGCCAATGCGGCGGCGAACGCCGAGGATGTATCCCCTTGCACCAACACGATATCGGGCATGACCTTCGCCAGGACTGGCGGAAGGGCGGACAAAATACTGCCGATGATGGAATTCAGCGTTTGATCCTGCCGCATGATGTCCAAATCCCAGTCAGGCGAGATGGAAAACAGCTCCAGAAAAGGACGGCACATCTCCCGATGCTGCCCGGTCAACACAATGGTCTGATGAAACCGCTCGCGCCTTCGCTCGCATTCCTTGATTACCGGGGCCATTTTGATGACCTCGGGGCGGGTGCCGATTATCGACAATACTTTGGTCTTCTTCATGTTGGTGTTCGGGCGCCGCGCCGTTACAGGTCTTTGCGGTAACGTCGCCAGAGTCGATCGTATCGTTCGTTCCCCAGCAATCCCTTGACCAATCCCTTTGCGCGATGCCTGAGAACCTCGCCTCGAACAAAGAGTTTGTCACCGCTGACGATCTTCTTGAACGTCTCAAGCGTCGTCGTAGCCGAGACCAGGAAACGATTCAGGAGTTTTGGTGGCTGTCCGCGCACAATTTCGTTGAGGCCGGGGGTCGACGTGCATACACCGAGATAGCCGGCATCCAGGGCTGAGTCGAGCACGCTGTCGTTATAGCGTCCGCCCGGGCAAGATATGAAGCGTACTTCCGTCTGAAGACGGTCCTCCAGGAAGCCTCGAGAAGTCTCCAGCTCCTCACGCAACTCCTTGTGGTCCAAATCGCTCAGAAAGCGGTGTGTGTGCGAATGAGACTCGATGAACATGCCCGCCTTCTGCATCTGCATCAGCTGATCTGTACTCAGCATGTCAGGCTGCGTGTCTATGAACCCCGAGACAACAAAAAACGTTGCACGACAACCAAAATCGAGCAGAATGGGAGTGCTTACCGAATAGTGGCAAAGATTGTTGTCGTCGAAGGTAATGATCACTTTCTTGGCGCCCGCTTCCGGGCTGTGCTCCATCTCCGAATTGTGGTACTGCTCCAACGAAATCGTTTGATAACCACGATCGTGCAAATACTGCAGCTGCTGGCGAAACATCGTTTCCGGAACGGTATACCGCTCGGTCAGCGTCTCGATCGGACCGACCTCGTGATACATCAAAATAGGGATTCTCATATTGTTCGCTGACCTGCTCTTTGCCATTGCGCCGATTGCGTTCCTCGTGTCTCGCCTCGGTATTTTTGCGCGATGCCAGGAAATCGCAACCTAGGTGAATCAGAATGAAGCGCGGAGCGCGTTCTAGGGCGTCAGGTCGAGCGCGATTTTCTCGACTAAGAGCGGTCGTTCGTGGAGATAGGCGGTAGTACGACGCTTCGATTCGATATCGGCATAAATTGCCTTCGCCTGCTCTGCGCTCAGCCCGATGCGCGGCGCGAGGTCGGCAGCCGCCACATTGTGGTTATACGCCCACAGGGCCACATCCATCCTTTCGTAGGGGAGCGAGAAATAGAACTCGTCCTGCCCCTGCGCCATGCTGTATGTATCGGTTGTCGGCCTGGCGTTGCAAATTTCTTCCGGAATCTTCAAATGGCGGGCAAGCGCGTACACCTGGGTCTTGTAGAGGTGGGCGATGGGTTTCAGGTCCGCCGATCCGTCGCCGTTCTTGACGAAGAATCCTTGATCGTACTCCAGCCGATTCGGCGTGCCGATGACGGCGTAGTTGAGCCTGTCGGCGTGAAAGTATTCGAGGGTCTTGCGAATGCGCTGCTTGAAGCTCGTTGCCGAGACGATCTCCAGGTACTCCTTCGGCGGGAGCCGTTTCTCATGCACCGTGCCGTCCGGCGCCTGCACGACGAGTTTGAAGTAGTGCATTTTTCCGCCCATGGTGCTCGCGATCACTATTTTGCTCTTCCAGTCAGAGCCATAATCCGGGAACAGCACGCCAATTGCCGCGTCGCGGCGTCGATAACAACCGATGGCATCCAGCGCGGGCGCGATATCCTCGACCAGATAATCAATGCCCATCTCTTCTGCAACTTGGCGGCCGAGCCTGGCGGCGGCGCTCGATGAGTCCCGCTCCGGCAACAGCAAACCCAGCACTCTCGGTCGACCAAACGCGCGGGCCGCGAGTGCTGCACACACTGAACTATCGATACCACCCGAGATCGCAACCACCACGCCGCGACGACCCAGTCGCGCTACGCTGTCTACCAGCCATTGGCTGATGCGCGCCGTCTCGGCGGCACAGTCAAGCGCGAGTACATCAGCGCCAAATCGTTGCTCGACCATGCTCGCTCACCGCTCCGCCGAGGTTCCCGCGGCACGCTTTTTCTGGACAAAACGCTCGATGTTGTTCAGGCTATCCAGGTTTTCGGGGACCATATCCTCGTCGTTGATCCGAATGTCGAAAGACTGCTCCACGAACGAGATCAGTTCCAGAAAGCCGGTCGAGTCAATGATGTGCCTATCTATGAAGGAGGCATCGTCCGGGATTTCGGCTTTTCCCCCCATCATAAAGTTGTCCAGAATGAATTGGCGAACCTGCTGTTTGAGATCTGGAGTCATGTATTACCTTATGAAATGATCGTCTCGGAACATTTTCGTCACGGCATATCCAACTCAGACTAGGCCGATCTTCTTGATCTTGCCGGTGTCGGTCTTGGGCAGCTCTCCCACAATAGCCACGTGTTTCGGCACCATGAAGCTTTCCAGCCGGCCCTGGCAATGCCGCAGCACGTCCTTTTCGCTATGCCGGCACCCGGGGCGTAGCACGACAAACGCCTTGATCGCCTCTCCGAGGACCTCGTCGGGCACGCCGACCACCGCCGCGTCCTGAACGCCGTCCAGCGCATAGAGTACATTCTCCACTTCCTTCGGACTCACCTTCTCTCCCCGGCTCTTGATAATGTCGTCCTTCCGCGCGACAAAATAAAGGTACCCCTCCTCGTCGGTTCGAAAGATATCTCCCGAGTAGAGCACCATCTCCCCCGGGTACGGACCGGGTTTCAGGCGCCGCGCGGTTTGCTCGGGTTTCTCCCAGTAACCGCGCATCAAATTGCTGCCGCGTATCACGAGTTCGCCTGTGCTGCCGTTGGGAAGCCGCCTGCTTTGCTCATCGACGAGCCACACTTCCTCATTCGGCATTCCGCGGCCGACGCTCGTCGGGCGGATGTCGAGCTGCTGCGGCGGGAGGTAGGTGACGCGCTTGCATTCGGTGAGACCATACATCGAGAACAAGGTCGCTTGCGGGAAAAGCTCGCGTAACTCGCGGATATGCCGCTCGGACAGCGCCGCAGCCGTATTCGTGATCATGCGCAGCCGGCTCAGATCGAACTGGGCCAGGTTCCCCAGGCCCATGATCATCGAAAACATCGTCGGGACACCGGGGAACACGGTCACTGCCTCGCTCGCGGCGGTCTGCAGGATTTTCACCGGAAAGGCAAACGAACGCTCGAGCACCACGGTCGCGCCGACCATGAATCCCATCAGAACCTGGTAGAGACCATAGTCGAAGGCGAGCGGCAGCGCGCATAGAATCACGTCCTCGCCGGTCATCCCGAGGTAGCCATTCACCGACTGCGCAGCGGAGACCATGTTCAGATGCGTGAGCATCACGCCTTTGGGCTCGCCAGTCGAGCCCGACGTATAAATGATGCTCGCGAGGTCTTGATCGATCGTCGAAGAGGATTTCAGCTCTTGCGAATCGTCGGCGAGGACCGCCTCGTAAGACGACAGGCGCTCGTTGCCGTCGTGCGCCGGCAACCCGGAAACGACGCAAGCCCTGACGCTTTCGTTGTTCGCGAGCGCACGCTCCCAGATCTCGCGCAAAGCCTGGGTCGTCACCAAGCACGCGGCCCGCGAATCGTTCAGCAGGTAGGCGAGCTTGTCGCCCTTGGTCAACGAGTTGACGGGCATGAACACGGCGCCCGCCTTCAGCGCCGCGAAAATGCTGACCACCACCTCCACGCCATTGTCGGCAAAGATCGCGACGCGATCGCCGCGCGCTACGCCGCGGGCTCTGAGGCCGCGCGCCAGGCGGGAGGCTTCGGAGTCGATTTGCGCGTAAGTGAAACGTTGCCCGGCAACGACCAGTGCGATCTTGTCCGGGGCTCGCTGTGCGGTTCGCTCCAGGAGATTGTGGAGTAGTCGCATCCGTCACGCCTCGGCTAGGCCCCCGCCGCGAGCGCGGCGGGTAACGCGGCTTCGCCGAGAAACGCATTGCGCCGCACGAACATTTCCTCTACCAGCAGCGCGGATAGAATGCCGACGAAGGCCATGTTATCCGCGAATCCGATCGCGCGGCCCGTGCGACACTTTTCGTACAGCTTGCGCACGGCGAGCGAATCGAACAGACCGCTCTCCCGCACTCGCCCTTCGCTGAAAAGGGCGTCCACGTATTCGAGCGGGCGTCCTTCGACGAAAAAGCTCTGGCTGTCCGGCGCGCGGTACGGCTGTTTGACGCGTTTCCGTATGCGTTCCGGGAGCAGCCCCCGCACCGCCTGTTTGAGGACATATTTTTCCTCGAGCACCCGCAACTTGTAGTGCGGGGGCAACCTGTTTGCGAACTCGATGACACGGTGGTCGAGGAATGGAAACCGCCCTTCTACGGAATTGGCCATTGCCATCCGGTCGCCCTGCGAGCTGAGAAGATAGCCCGAAAGGAGCGTATGTGCCTCGACATACTGGTCGCGGCTGAGGGGAGCCCAACGGCCGATCGCGGCAGGGAGTCCGTTTGCCACCTCGACCAAAGGATCGACGGCAGCCACTTCGGCGCGCACCTCCGGCGTGAAAAACTGCCACAGACGTTGCGTGGTATTCCAGCGCGGCATGTGCGCAAACCATGGAGATTGAAGCTCGTCAAACCCCTGCCGAAAGAAGCCCTGGGTGAATGCCCGCCCCGCCACCGGGGAATGCTTGAGGTAGGGGTAGAGCCGCTCGAGCAGTCGCGGCCGCCATTTCGACTGCGGCGAACCCGCCCAAAAGCGCCTCACCTTCGCTTCCTTGAACAGGTCATATCCGGCGAACACCTCGTCCGAACCCTCACCCGTCAGCACGACTTTGTAGCCTTCGGCGCGGACCCTCTCCGATAGCAGCATCAGCGGCGTGGGTGCCGTGCGAACGATCGGAGTCTCGGCATGCCACACCGCGCGCGGGAATGCGGCCCCGATATCCGCGCGCCGGCAATGCACGGCAGTATGATTGGTGCCGAGATAGCGCACGAGCTCCTGCTGAAACTCGCTCTCATCGAACTCGTTGTCGTCGAAGGTCAGCGAAAACGTGCGTAGAGGAGTATCGGTGAAGTGCTTGATCAGCGTCGTAACGATCGACGAATCGAGCCCGCCGCTCAAGTAGGCGCCCACCGGGACGTCCGCGCGAAGCTGCAGGCGCACGGCGTCCACCAGCAGCGCGCGCAGGGCTTCAGCTTCTTCCTCGACAGGCCTTACCGCAACCCTGGATTCCGGAAATTCCCAGTCCCAGTATTTCCGGATGTCGATTTTTCCATCTTCCAGCACCAGGAGGTGTCCGGCCGGGAGGGACAGCACCCCGTCGAACACGGTGGCCGGCGCCTGCGCCGACCAGAACGTGAAGACTTGCGCGAGAGCTGCGGGGTTCAGCCGACGCGTCACGCCGCGATCGCCGAACAGCGCCTTTATCTCCGAGGCGAATACCATGCGTCCGCGTTGCAACGTGTAGAACACCGGCCGGATCCCGGTCCGGTCGCGCGCCAGAATCAGACGCCGGCGACGCTTGTCCCACAGTGCGATCGCGAACTGCCCGTTGAGGTGTTGCACGAACTCGAGTCCGTGCTGCTCATAGAGATGAACGATGACTTCGGTATCAGAGTGCGTGTAGAAACTGTGTCCGCGGGCCTCGAGTTCCGCGCGCAGCTCGATATAGTTGAAGATCTCGCCGTTGAAAACGACCCAGACCGAGCTGTCTTCGTTGTGGATCGGCTGGCTGCCCCCTTCGAGATCGATGATGCTCAGCCGAGCGTGCGCGAGGCCCACCTGCCCATCCTCGTAGAACCCGAATCCGTCGGGCCCGCGGTGATGCAGGCGTTCGATCATCTCCCTGAGCTCGCCGCGTTGCGGTGAGGAACACTGGGGCGACAGTCCGGCGATTCCGGCGATTCCGCACATCGTTTGCGTTCCGAAACCGCGTGGCTTCAGCCGATCCTATGCTTGCGGTCGGGCGGCGACTCCGCTCTCGGCTCCGCGCCCTGGTTCCGCGCGAGATTCCGCAGATGCAGCTCGATGGCCGCCAGGATCTTCCCGATGGATCCGAGCGTCGGACCCAGGCCCTCGATTTTTCTGACCTGGTCGGCAATCACCGCCAACGTATGCGTCTGCTCGCGCAAGATCCCCGCCACGCCTCCCTCGGGCGTACGCGTCGTCTTGAGGCGGCGCCTTTCGAGGCGCTCGGCGTAGGGCAGCCATTGAAGTTCCTTTGCAGCCACCTCCACGACCTCCGGTGTGATTTTCGTCAAATTGTCGGCATAGGTGCACGTGAGCACGGTATCGCATAGCGTGTTGATCAGGCGCGGGATCCCCCCGGCGTACTTGTAGATGAGAGGCAGTGTGTCCAGCGGGAACAAGATCCGGTCCTTCGCACCGACGACGCTCAGGCGGTGTCGGATGTAGGGGCCGACCTCCTGCTCGCTCAGAGCGCGAATGTGATAACGCAGCTTTACACGCTGCATCAACTGATCCATTTCCGGGTCGTCGAGAGTCTCGTTCAGCTGCGGCTGGCCGACGAGAATCACGTGCATGATTTTCTCCTTGTGCGTCTCCAGACCCGCGAGCATGCAAATCTCCTCCAGCACTTTGATGCTCAGATTGTGCGCGTCGTCGACGATCAGCACGATTTGCTTGGTTTGCAGGAACTGCTCGATGAGGAAAGTGTTCAGCATATCGAGCAGCTCGACCTTCTTAGCGTTGAACGGGTTCAACCCGAACTCCACCAGCAAAGCCTGCAGAAACTCGACCTCGTCGAGCTGCGTCTGGAATAACTTCGCGACAACCACGTTCTCGTCCAGTTCCGAAAGGAGCTTCTGGATCAGAGTTGTCTTCCCGCAGCCGATCTCTCCGGTAATGACCAGAAAACCCTCGCGATTCCACACGGTGTAATCCATGTAGGCCTTGGCCCGGATGTGAGGCTCGCTCATGAACAGAAAGCCGCTGTCCGGACTGAGCCGGAACGGCTGTGCTTTCAGACCGAAATACTCTAGATACATGTGCGGTTTACCGTCTGGACCGGGGGTCAAACAGTGGTCCGGTACTGTAGCCCAAAAGGAGCATCGCACGCCAGTCCACGGAACCTCCCAGCGGTCCGGTAGTAGTACGTGAGATGCGCCCCCCCTCGAGCGAGACCGTCATGGTCTGGCTGAAGGCCCAAGTCGCGCCTACCGTGCTGTTGCGTTCGACGTCCTCTTGGTTTGGGACGAGCGTCGCCGGCCTCTTGGCCGGGTCGGCGTTGACGTTCCAGAACGTGCGCTTGACGTAGGTGGTGTAGGCATAGATCTGCTGCCTTGGGCCGGCATAGCGCCATGCCAAATCAAAGCGCCCGCCGCGCTCGTCGTTGTCGAAGTTCGTTTGCTCCTGGAACTCGACGCGGCGCGCGTACCCCCGCAGCGCGTAGGCCATGGGGCTATCTGCTTGGCCACTCGTGTACGCAAGTTCACCGCGCCTGCTGTAGTACACGTCCCCGGAGATCAAGTCGGTCGCCACCAGGCCCGCCGTTTCTCCAGGCACGGTTGCACTCGTCACCCCTCGTAGCGTGTCGGTGAAGGTATCCGAATACTGCTCCGCCAACGTCACTTGCAGCGCCGAGTCCGGTGTGAGCTGGCGTGCGGCCGTCACGCGAACGAGCCGGCCGTTCAGATCCTTCGCGCCCTCTCGGGTTACGAGCGTCGTGCCGGCGTCGATCACCACGTTGTTCGGAAGAGGGCGGGTGTCAAAGCGCACAAAGCTGTCAACTCTGAGAATATGGCTATAAACGGCCCCGCTCTGGAAGTACACGCGCATCGGCTCGTAGTTCAGAGAAAGCGTCGTCAACGGCGACATCTGGTGCAGAAAGCGCGCGTAGCCCGAGTAACGAACATTGTCCCCGGGGCCGTCGATATCGAATCTGCTGTATCTGGTACCGAGCACCGCCGAATTGGTGGCGTCCAGGCGAAAGTTGAGATCCGGGCCCGTGTTCAGGGTATTTGTCTTCACGCGATTGCTCGGCACGTCTGCGCCAGTAACGTCGAGGCGCGCTTCGCGGTACAGCTCTTCGAAACTCCAGGAAAAAAACCGGGGTAATATCGTCCATACCCCCGCCCCGTTCACATAAGCCCCAAAATCACCCGCGTAGGCCTTGTGAAGGTAGTCGCGCCTTTCCACTTGCGCCAGAAGCTGTGCGTTCACGTCGACCGTGTGCTCCTGGTACACAAACCCGCCGAATACCTGCTGGGTCCAGTCCGAGTGGGGCCGCAGGTGCGTGCCGTCTGACAGCAGCGTGTCAGCTGGCACCCGGTTGATGTTGCTGTCGTAAGAGAGGGAATATCCGCCCCCGAAGGCATATTCCGCTCCCAGGGCAGGCGCAGCCGCCAGGCAGCACGCCACCGCCGCGCACCCTATTCCAAACCGGCAGGGGGCGGTGCGATCCGGATCAGCGACCTTACCCCGGGGTAGTCGCGCCCACCGACAGAATCGGACGCCGCTGGTCCACCTCTCGACCGCCGGCAACATTCTGGTCAGTGGATCCGGGGTATGCGGGGCTCGTCGTTGAAGACTATGCCAAGCAGCTTCTTGTCGCTGATGGCATTGACGCAGTTCTCGATCTGGGTGTTTGTGGTGCGCCCGTAGCGGACAACGATGAGCACGTAATCGGATAGCTCGGAGAGAATCCGGATGTCCGCGATATCCGACATTGGCGGCCCGTCGAGAATGATGAAACGCTCCGTATAGCGCAGCCGTACGGAATCCACCAGGCGCCGCATCTTCACCGAGGTGAAATACTCAGCCGGAACCGCGCTCCGTTTCCCCGCCGGGATCACGCGATACCGCGCGATACCCACGGGATGGATGATATGAGCAATGTCAAAGTCCGGATTTTCAAGGTAATCCGTCAGTCCCGGCACCGACGCGTTGGCGAGCAGCCTGTGCATGCTCGGGTTCTTGAGATTGCAGTCGACCACGAGCGCGGTCTTTCCCGCGTCGAACGCAAAAGCCGCGCCCAGGTTCTGGGCAACGAAACTGCTGCCGCTGTTGTGACTCGCCGAAGTCACGAGAATTACGCCGTTCCGTCCCTGACTTTGCTGAACGATCTTGGTTCGCAGTTCGCGGAACACCTGGACCGCGGGGTCTCCGGCATACTGGTGATGGATGATGCCGCGCTGTGACAGGTCGCCCGGGCTGAGCAGCCGCGACTCGCTCACAGCCATGCGCGCGATAGTCTCGGGATGCCCGGTCCGATCCGCCACCACTGCCGTGCCTCCCAGCGGCGTCCGGGCCGTGCCCGCACTTGGCACCGGGATCAGAAAATTCCCGCGTTCCTGCCGGGCCTTGCTGAGTGCTTTTTCGATCTTGCTCATTTCATATTACCCTCGTCATTCGCAGCACGGAAACCGCTGCAGAGAGAGCGACCGTCGCCACCACGACGAACATAAGCATGGCCAGCTCTATTCGCAGGCCTTTCAGCTCCCTTGGGGTCCACAAATGGGGAACCACCGCCGCGATCGGCACCTTGTGCCGGCTCGAAATCGCATTCCCGATGCGGATGCGCGGATCGAGCTGCAGACGGGCGTAGAGCAACCCCACGGGAATCAACAAGCCCAACAGAACTCCGCCCGCCACAAAATGCCAGAATCGCAACCCGCTCGGGTACAGGGGTAGAGTAGCCGGCTCCTGGATCTTGAAGGTGAACCCCTGGCGATCGCGATCCAGATTCATTGAGACACGTGCGCTCTCACGCCGGCGCAGGAGATCCTGATAGATGTCGCGGTTCACCTGATAGTCGCGAGTCAACTCGGCCAGACGGGCATCCCCTGTGTGCAAGAGCTTGCCCCGATTCAGCTCCTGCTGCAGCCGTTGTTGCGAATCTGCGATACGGGCTTTGAGCGCCTCGACGTTGAGCTGGTTTTGCGAAAGCTCGCGGCGCAACTGCTGGTATATCGGATTGTTCAGGGTCGACTGATCCGCCTCCAGGCGTCCGGTTCGCTTGGTCTGCTCACGACGCCCGCGCTCCGCATCTATTCCGTCCGTCAAGTCCTGGATCTGGTGCTTGATTTGAACGATGTCCGGGTGCGTATCGTGGTAGCTCAGGCGCAGCGTATCGAGTCTCGATTGCAGCTCGCCGATTCGTGTCCGGTACTGGCCCTCTCGCGTCGCTGCGGCGTTCACCTCGACTTCACCGGATACCTGCCGCTCGAGCGCCAGGCCCCTGATCTCCGCCTCTCTCAGTTCCTGGGAAGTCCCCTCGATGCGCCTCTGGAGTTCGTTCATCCGCGCCGTCACTTCAGTCTCGCTGCCGGCACGCGCGTCCAAATTCGCCGAACGCAGCTCCCTGAGCTGCTCTTCGGTGCGGACCAGCTTGTCATGGTAATCCTGTGTCTGCTTGTCTATGAAATCGAATGCGGCACTGCTCTCGGCTGCCTTTGCCGCGATGCTTTCCTGCATGAACAGCTCGGCCATTTTCTGCGTCGTGCGAAATGCGCGCTCCGCGTCATCGTCTTTGTACTCGATCTTGATGATATTCCTGCCAACGGTGGTAATCGCCGCCCGCTTCTTGATCTCCTCGATAAGACGTTCCTGCTGCTCGGCAGTCGGCCGATTGACCGTCCACCCGCCGCGCTCGAGAATCTGGTCCATGATCTTCCTTCCGAAGATCACCTCGCGCGCGTTCCTGCCGCGGTCTGTGACTTCGGTCGGCACGGCAGCGCCCTGCATCAGGGGCTGGACAATGTTCCTGTCGTCAATGAGGATGCTGGTCGACGCGGAGAACCCTTTGGGGAACAGCAGGCCCACGATCAGCATTGCCGCGTTCACGACGACAAAGATCCCCACGACCAGTCGGCGCGATTGAAAGATCTCGGCAATGAGCGTTTTAACGATCTGTTCTGGATACATCTGCATCTTGTGTACTCCCTAATACAATCCCGCGACAGCGGCGGCTAGAAAAGTCTCTCGGGAACTGTGATCACGTCACCCGGTCTGAGCAGCAGGTTGGTCTCCAGCCTGCCCTTCTTGAGTATGTCGCCCAGTTCGATTTCGAACACGTCCACCTTGTCCTTGACCTTGCGATAGAGCCTGGTGCGATTAGGCGACGCGAAGTCATTAGTGCCACCGGCCTCGAGTACCGCATCGAGTACCGTCATTCCCTGACGGTGCGGCATCGAGCGGGGGGTACGCACCGCGCCGGTCACGCGCACCCGCGACAGAAATTCGTGCGAACGCAATTCCGTCAGGATGACGGCTACATTGGGCTCGCGAATATATGCGGAAAGCCGGTTCTTGATTATTTCGGCTACCTCGCCTGGCGTACGGCCGCCAGCCTCGACATCGCCGATGATCGGCACGGAAATCTTTCCGTCCGGGCGCACCGGTGCGGTCACGGACAACTCCGGGTTTCGCCACACGGTCACCTGAACGCGGTCGTCCACGCCAATTCGATAGTCCCCCTCGATGCTCGCGGACCGTTGAGTCCCGACATCAGAGGATTCCGCGACCTGGCCCACGCTCTCGCAACCAGACACGATCACGGCCATCGCAGCAACAATGATCCACCTCAGTCCGTTCATCCGTTCCTCTCGCAGCACAATTGCTGATTTTCCGCAGAAAATGCGACATGCTGATTATACTTTTGTCGGCCGTCCACGCGGAAAATTTGCAATAATTGCATCCGTGCCGTCTCTCGCGCTCGATCCTGTCCATCCATCCTATGCCTGACTACTCGAGCTTCTACGCGACTCTCGGGGCGAGCCCCGACACGGACTGGAAAACGCTGCGAGCGCGCTACAAGCGCCTGATGGGGCAATGGCACCCGGACAGGTTCTCGGCCAATCCTACCGAGAGAGAGATCGCCGAGGAGCGCAGCAAGCAAATCACCATTGCCTACCAGGCGCTCGATCGATACCGCCGTGACCATGATGGCGAACTTCCCCAGCTGGAGCCTGCGACGGACGCAGCGGACGAGAGAGCTCCGATGCCCAACGTCGACGCGAGGCCCGATCGCGCCGGTTCGACGACCCGTACCGAATCGGCCACCACCGAGGCAAGCGCCACCGGAGTCGGGAAACGGGCGCCGAAGCGTCGGCACCCCGCAATGGTTGCCTTTGCCGCCGTCATTGCGGTGGCGTACTTCGGTTACCACTTCATTGAGCCTGGGACGCCCGGCGACACCCCATCCGCAGAAAGCGTCGACACGGCGGACTTTGCTCCTCGGCCGCCCGCGTTCGCGGAGAATGCTCGCGAGTCGGACAGCATTTCGAACGGCTCGACATTTGGCGAGGTTTACGCGATTCAGGGCGTTCCGACTTTCACGCAAGGCGACACGTGGTATTACGGCAAGTCGAGAATTCACTTTTCTCAAGGGAAAGTGATCTCCTGGGAAGAGGCCCTCGACAACCCGTTGCGAATTGACCATCACTATGCCGTTCATTCGGATAACAGGTACTTCCGCATCGGGTCGACCAAAGACGAAGTGCGGGCTATTCAGGGCGCTCCGGTAGTCGAGACGGAAACCGTCTGGTACTACGCGCCCTCCCGGGTCTATTTCAAAAACGGCCGGGTCATTCGC
>Ga0193745_1000052_pt1 | contig 22172 bp, 21 predicted proteins | sample L1a2metaG_FD_145899 | JGI IMG/M metagenome (GOLD analysis project Ga0193745, IMG submission 145899) | Soil microbial communities from a riparian zone of the East river system, Colorado, United States - L1a2 | ecosystem: Environmental > Terrestrial > Soil > Riparian zone | place: USA: East River... | reverse complement strand
GCGCAGATCGTCTATGCCCTCGCCGACGCCTATGAAGCGGAGCGGCAGAGGGCGCTGCCGGGCGATTGCGCACACCACGCCGCCCCTGGCGGTGCCGTCGAGCTTGGTGAGAATCAGCCCGGTGACACCGAGCGCCTCATCGAACGCCTTGAGTTGACTGAGAGAGTTCTGCCCGGTGTTGGCGTCCAGCACGAGCCAAACTTCGTGCGGGGCGCCGGTTTCCGCCTTGGCGATGACGCGCTTGATCTTCTTCGCCTCTTCCATGAGGTGCAGTTGCGTCGGAAGGCGTCCGGCGGTGTCGGCGATCACCACGTCGATCCCACGTGCGCGCGCTGCGGCGACTGCATCGAAGACGACTGCTCCGGGGTCGCCGCCCGATTGCGAAACCACCGACACGGCGTTCTTCTCGCCCCAGGCGGCGAGCTGCTCGCGGGCTGCGGCGCGAAAAGTGTCGCCCGCGGCGAGCAGCACCGAGAGCCCCCGATTTTGAAAATACCTCGCGAGCTTCCCGATCGAAGTCGTCTTTCCCGTCCCGTTCACGCCGGCCAGCATGATGATGCAAGGCTTCTTCCCGGTGAGGTCCAGCGGCTGCTCGAGCGGCGCGAGCAACTCGACGAGCATCGTTCGCAACTCGGCCTTCACCTGCCCGGCGGTCTGCAAGCGACGCGCGCGCTCGCGCAGACCGGCGATCAGAAACCGGGTTGCCTCGGCCCCGGCGTCGCTTGCCAGCAAGGCCGCTTCGAGCGCTTCGAACAGCGCAGGGCCGATCGGGCCCTCGCCGAACAGCCCCGATAGCCGCGAGCGCGTTTTCGTCAGCCCGTCCTTGAGGCGCGAAACCCAGCTGCGCTGCTCGCGGGCGTTCTCGGAGGACAGTTCAAGCATGGGCTGAAGAAAGACGAATTTGCAAAGAACCGCTATAGAATAGCGCTGGATTTTATCACTCGTCGCAATGGTTCCCGCACGCGCCGCCTTTTTTGCCCTCGCGCTCGCTTGGGGCGCGCAGGCGAACCCGCACGAGTTCACCCTGCCGAACGGCTTGCGCCTGATCGTGAAGGAAGACCACCGCGCACCCACCGTCGTTCATCAGGTATGGTATCGAGCGGGCAGCATGGATGAGGCGCCAGGCACGACCGGTGTCGCGCACGTGCTCGAGCACATGATGTTCAAGGGAACTCGGCGCTTCGGTCTGGGCGAGTTCTCGCGGCTCGTTGCGGAGGCAGGCGGGCGTGACAACGCTTTTACTTCCACGGATTACACCGTCTACCACGAGCAGGTGCACCGCGACCGCCTGCCCCTGGCGATGCAGCTCGAGGCCGATCGCATGGCGAACCTCGTGATTCGCCAGGAGGAGTTCGCGCGGGAGATCAAGGTGGTGATGGAGGAACGCCGGCGCAGCTACGAAGACCGCCCGCGGTCGCTTCTGAATGAAAATCTTCTGGCCACGGCTTTCGCCGCGCATCCCTACAAATGGCCGACGATCGGGTGGATGCAGGACCTGGAGAACATGAGTTGGCGGGATGCCCGGGCCTGGTACAGGCAGTGGTATGCGCCCAACAACGCCTTCGTAGTCGTGGTCGGCGACGTCGAGCCGGAGAAGGTGCTCGCGTGGGCGCGGCGTTATTACGGGGCGCTCGCGCCGAAAGCGATTCCAGCGCGCAAAGCGCTCGGCGAACCGGTCCAACGGGGGTTGAAGCGCGTGACGGTCAAAGCACCGGCGGAACTCCCTTACGTGCGCCTCGGATACAAGGCGCCGGTGCTGCGCGATATTGCGAAGGACTGGGAGCCGTTCGCGATTTCGCTTCTCGCGGAGCTGCTCGGCGGAAGCGACGCGGCGCGCCTCCACCAGGTCCTGGTGCGCGAGCGGCGCGTCGCCACTTCCGTCGGCGCGGATTACGAAATGATCTCGCGCGGCCCCGGAATGGTGTTCGTGGAAGCGGCGGCCGCGCAAGGCCGCAGCGGGGCCGAACTCGAGACCGGCGTGCGCGAAGTCATCGCCGGAATCGCGGCCGACGGGGTCACTGCCGAGGAGTTGAACCGGGCGAAGGTCCAACTGCTTGCCCAGCTCGTCTACAAGCGCGACTCGTTTTTCGCGCAGGCGCTCGAGATCGGAGAACTGGAGTCGAGCCGACTCCCCTACCGCGACGCCGATCGCATTCCCGAGCGGCTCAAGGCGGTCACCGCGGAGCAGATCCGGGCCGCGGCGGCCCGTTACCTCGTCGACGACGGATTGACGGTGGCGGTGCTCGACCCCCAGCCCCTGAATCCGCGCGCGGCAGGCGCCGTCGTTCCGGAAGTGAAACACTGACCATGCGCAGCCGGACCCTGTGGATGTTGATGACTCTCGCCGTTGGCACGCCTGCGGAGGCCGGAGTGAAGATCGATCACTGGATCGCGGAATCGGGGGCGCGGGTCAACTTTGTCGAAAGCCATGCCCTGCCGATCATGGATGTTGCGGTCGAGTTTGCGGCGGGCAGCGCCTACGATTCGGGCGAGCGGGCAGGGCTCGCGCGGCTCACGCTCACCATGCTCAAGGCAGGCTCGTCCCGTTATTCGGAGACCGAGGCAAGCCGCCGCATCGCCGACTCGGGCGCACAGCTGCAGGAGAATTTCGACCTGGACCGCGCGGGCTTCGCGCTGAGGACCCTCTCCTCCGAGGCCGAGCGAAAGACTGCGACGCAGACTCTCGCGGACATGCTGCAATCGCCGGCGTTCCCGGCCGAGGCCTTCGAGCGCGAGAAAGCGCGCGCCATCGCGAACGCGCGTGAAGCCGAGACACAGCCCGACCGGGTCGCGGAGCGGCGCCTTTACGCGCTCATGTATCCGGCGCATCCCTACGGATTCAGCGAGACCCCGGCCACGCTTGCATCGATCAGGCGCGAGGACGTCGAGCGCCACTATCGCGCCCGCTACGGCTCCAGCCGCGCGGTGGTTACGATTGTCGGCGATCTGGACCGCGACGCAGCCAGAGCGTTGGCCGAGGAGCTGACTTCGCGTCTCTCGAAAGGGGCCGATTCCGCGCTGGCGCCGGTCGCGACGCTGCCCGCGGGTGCGACGCTGCGCGTGGCGCACCCGTCCACCCAGAGCCACGTGCTGCTGGGCGTCGCGGCACTTTCCCGAAGCGACCCGGACTACTTTCCTCTTTTCGTCGGCAATTACTCTTTGGGTGGCGGCGGATTCATGTCGCGGCTCCTGAGGGAAATACGCGAGAAGCGCGGCTACGCATACAGCGCCTACAGTTACTTCCGGCCCTACGAGCGCGAGGGACCGTTTCTGGTGGGATTGGAGACGCGGCGCGACCAGGCGCGTGAAGCGCTCGAGCTGGCGCGCTCGGTCGTCGGCGAGTTCGTGAAACACGGGCCCACCGAAGCGGAGCTGCAAGCCGCAAAAAAGAGCCTGGTTGGCGGTTTTCCCCTGCGCATCGATACCAACCGCAAGGTCCTCGAGCAGCTCTCCTCGATCGGCTTCTACAGGCTGCCCCTGGCCTGGCTCGACGAGTTTCCGGCCCGCGTGCAAGGGGTGACCCTGGCGCAGATCAAGAGCGCCTTTGCGCGGCACATCGATCCCGAAAAGCTCTCGATTGTCGTCGTCGGTGCGCCGGACTAGGCCCAATACCGTCCGGATCATCGGCGGTCTGTGGCGCAGCCGCATCATCGAATTCCCCGATGCCGAGGACTTGAGACCGACGCCGGACCGCGTTCGCGAAACGCTGTTCAACTGGCTCGGGCGGGACCTGAGCGGCTTGGCGTGCCTCGACCTCTTTGCGGGCAGCGGCGCGCTCGGCTTCGAGGCGCTTTCGCGCGGCGCGGCCTCGGTCGTCATGGTCGAGAAGAACCCCGCGGCGCTGCGCGCGCTGCGCGACAATGCGCACAAGCTCGGCGCAACGGGCCTGACGGTCGTCCGCGGCGATGCGCTAGAATTCGCCCGCGGCGCGCGCTCCCGATACGATGTCGTATTCGTCGATCCGCCGTACCGTCTGGGCCTGCAGGCCGCTGCGCTCGATCCGTTGCGCGGGCTTCTCGCCGAAGGGGGGCGGGTGTATGTGGAAAGCGACGCCGTCCTCGAGCCGCCCCGGGGCTGGGCTGTTCTCAAGCACGCGCGCGCGGGGAACGTGCACTTTCATCTTCTGGTAAGGGAGGCCGATGATCAAGGCGGTGTATCCGGGAACATTTGACCCGATCACGCTGGGCCACCAGGATCTGGTGAGGCGCGCGGCCGCCTTGTTCGACGAAATCGTCGTCGGCATCGCCGCCAGCCAGGCCAAGCGTCCCTTCTTCACGCTGGAGGAGCGCGTGCGCCTCGCACGCGAGGTTCTGAAACCCTACAGCAACGTGAAAATCGAGGGCTTCCGCGGACTGCTCATGGACTTCGTCCGCGCGCAGAAAGCCCAGGTCATTCTGCGCGGCTTGAGAGCGGCGTCGGACTTCGAATACGAATTCCAGATGGCGGGGATGAACCGCAATCTGTACCCCGACGTCGAGACGGTGTTCCTGACCCCGGCCGAGCAGCATCAATTCATCTCGGCGACCATCGTGCGCGAAATCGCGACGATGGGCGGGGACGTGAGCAAGTTCGTGCAGCCGCGCGTGGCCCGCGCGCTCGCGGCGAAGGTGGGCAAGCAAAGGAAATAAATTCGCCGGTCACCTCTGCTGGCAGACCGCGCAGAAGAAGCTGGAGCGCTGGCCCAGCCGCGCCACCCGGATCGCGGCCCCGCACACCCTGCACGGAAGCTCGGCGCGGTCGTAGACGCTGTAGTTCTGCTGAAAATACCCCGGGGAGCCGTCGGACTGCACGAAGTCGCGCAGGCTCGATCCGCCGGCGGCTATCGCGGCAAGGAGAACGTCCCTCACGGCCGCGACCAGTCGCCCGCAGCGCGCGCGGGAGAGGCGCCCTGAGCGCGCGCGCGGATGGATGCCCGCCCTGAACAGGCTTTCGTTCGCGTAAATGTTCCCGACCCCGACCACGACGTGGGCGTTCATCAGCAGTTGCTTGATGCTGACCGCGCGCCCGCGCGTGGCCCGATAGAGGAACTCTGGCGAGAAATGCTCGCCGAGCGGCTCGACGCCGAGCTTCGCAAGCAGCGGATGGCGGGAAACGTCGCCTGAGTTCCACAGCACGACGCCGAAGCGGCGCGGATCGCGCAGGCGCAACGCGCTACTGCCGAAAACGAGATCCACATGATCGTGCTCGTGGGGAAGGGTTCGCGGGTCGACCACGCGCAGGCTCCCGGACATGCCCAGGTGAACGATGATCGAGCCGGCATCGCACTGGAACAACAGATACTTTCCACGCCGCACCAGGCGGTTCACCCGCTGCCCGACGAGGATGCGGGGCAGCTTGCGCGGAATGCGTTGGCGCAGATTGGGATTGCGCACAGCGACGCCCGTAATCGTCTTGCCGAGCACGAAGGGTTCGATGCCGCGGCGGGTGATCTCGACTTCGGGCAGTTCTGGCACGGTGGAACTCAATGTCCTTGTCTGCCTTTCGAAATATACCTAAACTAGCCCTTCACGACAGCAAGTGCCTGCATGCCCAGTCCACACAGTCCGTTGCCCATCCGAAGCGGTGCTTTGCGCCTGTTCGCCGCGATGGCTTTCGTCGTGTTTGCGGGATGCGCAGCGACGCCGCCGCAGCCGGCCGCGGCGGGAGACGAACAGCAGGACGAATCCGACGCGGACGCGCCCGTCGGCGAAACGCAGGCGCTCGCGCCCGAACCCGAGGACCGCTCGGCGCTCCCCAATCAGGACCTGACTGAAAACCTGCTGTACGAATTCCTGCTCGCCGAGATCGCGGGCCAGCGTGGCAACACTTCGCTCTCCGCCCAGGCGTACGTCGATCTTGCGAAACGCACGCGCGATCCCCGGATCGCACGGCGCGCCACCGAAGTTGCGCTCTACGCCCGCATGAACAACGCCGCGATCGACGCCGCGACGATCTGGCACGAGACCGAGCCCGCCTCGACACGCCCGCTTCAGGCGCTCGCCGGGTTGCTGGTCGCCGCGGGCCGCTACGACGAGGCCCTGCCCAACCTCAGGAAGCTGCTGGCCGGCTCTGCCAACGACCCCGCGAACGGATTCACGCAGCTGACCCGCACGCTTGCCAACGCCCAGGACAAGCAGGCCGCGCTCAAGCTCGTGCAGCATCTCGCCGCGGACTATCCCAAGCTCGCCGAGGCGCATTTTGCCGTCGCGCGGGCAGCGCTCAGTGCGGGCGACGAACGGGTTGCGCTCGATGAAGCCCGCAAGGCCGGACAGTTGCGGCCGGAGTGGGAGCCGGCGGTTCTGTTCGAAGCGCAACTGCTGCAGAAGGCTTCGGTGGATCAGGCCGCGTCCCTGCTGGGCGGCTATCTGAAAAAATATCCTGCCGCGCGTGAAGCGCGCCTCGCCCACGCGCGCTTGCTGGTTGCGCAAAAACGCTTTGACGAAGCGCGCGCCGAGTTCCAGAAGCTCATGACCGGCGTTCCCGACAGCACCGACATGGCCTTCGCGGTGGCGCTGCTTTCGCTGCAGCTCAAGGACTACGACGCCGCGGAGAAGTATCTCAAGAGCCTGATCGCAAGTCCGTACCGCGACAAGGACGGAGTGCGCCTGTATCTCGGCCAGGTCGCCGAAGAGCGGAAGAATCTTCCGGAGGCGCTCCGCTGGTACGGTGAAGTGGGCGAAGGCGAGCAATACGTGCAGGCGCAGATCCGCTACGCACAGGTGCTCGCCAGACAGGGCAAGCTCAACGAGGCGCGGGCGCACCTGCAACAGGCGGCCGCGAAGAACAGCCAGCAGCGCGTGCAGCTGATCCTCGCCGAAGCGCAGCTCCTGCGCGACGCCAACCAGCCGAAGGCCGCATTCGATCTGGTCGGGCAGGCGCTCGACCGGGTTCCGAACAATCCCGAGCTGCTCTACGACTACGCCATGCTCGCGGAGAAAATCGAGCGCGTGGATATTCTCGAGGCCTCCCTTCGCAAGCTGATCGAGATACGGCCCGAGCACGCGCACGCCTACAACGCGCTCGGCTATTCCCTCGCCGACCGCAATCAACGCCTGCCCGAGGCGCGCGAGCTGATCGAAAAGGCGCTGCAGCTTGCCCCCGACGATTCGTTCATCATCGACAGCATGGGATGGGTGCTGTACCGGATGGGCAACCTGAAGGATTCGGTCGGCTACCTGCGCCGCGCGTTCGCCGGCCGGCCCGACGCGGAGATCGCCGCCCACCTCGGCGAAGTGCTTTGGGCGCTGGGCGAGCGCGCCGAGGCGGAGCGCGTCTGGGGCGATGCCGCCCGGGAAAGCCCGGACAACGAAACACTCGCCAATACGATCAAGCGTCTCAAGCGCTGATTCCTTCGTGGTCCGCCTTGCGCTTGGCTTCGCCGCGGCGGTCGTCCTTGGCGCCTGTGCGTCCCTGCCCGGGGCCGGGCTTCCTCTTCCGGGCGGTTTCGAGTTATCCGGCCGCGTCGCGGTCCGTCACGGCAAAGACGCCGCATCGGGACGGATCTTCTGGCGCCACTCGAACGAAGCGGACGAGTTGCTGATCACCTCGCCCATCGGCCAGGGAATCGCGCGGATCAGCCGGGAGCGCGACCAGTTCCGGCTGGTGACAGGCGACCGCAAGGAGTACCGCGCCACCGACGCGGAAAGCCTGACCGAGCAGGCGCTCGGCTGGCGGCTTCCGCTCGACGGGCTCTCGGACTGGGTGCAGGCGCGCGCGAGCCCCGGCCGGCCGGCGGAGATTCGCGGCGAGCCGGGCAACGGCCTGGAACTTCGGCAGGACGGCTGGCACGTCGCCTACGAGGAGTTCCGGGAGGGAAAACCCTTCCGGATGCGGCTGACGCGCGAAGATGTCGAGATTACCCTCGTCGTGGATCAATGGACAAATTGAATCCGTGGGAGCGCCGCTATCCGGCCCCGGCCAAGCTCAATCTCTTCCTGCACGTCGTCGGAAGGCGACCCGACGGCTATCATCTGCTTCAGAGCGCGTTCCGGCTGATCGAGCGCTGCGACTGGCTGCGCTTCACGCCGCGCACGGACGCCGAGGTGAGGCGCGCGCGGGCCTTGCCCGGCATCGCCGGGGATGAAGACCTCGCCGTGCGCGCCGCACTGCTCCTGCAAGCCGAGGGCGGCTCGAACCGGGGCGTCGACATCGACATCGAGAAAAACATACCGGTCGGCGGGGGACTGGGCGGCGGCAGCTCCGATTGCGCAACCACGCTCGCGGTCCTGAACCGCCTGTGGGAGCTCGACCTGCCGAAGGAGAAGCTCGCGGCGATGGCGCTCACGCTCGGGGCGGACGTTCCGTTCTTTCTCTTCGGCGGGAACGCTTTCGCCGAGGGGATCGGCGAGCGGCTCACTCCGCTCGTATTGCCGCAAGCATGGTACGTCGTGCTCGTTCCACCGGTTGCCGTGGCTACGCATTCGATTTTCTCTGCGCCTGAATTGACACGAAATTCGAAAACCCTCAAAATATCAGGCTTTTCCGCCGGTTTCGGGAGGAACGACCTGGAACCGGTCGTGTGTCGGCGCCATGCGGAGGTGGCGGCGCATCTCGAATGGCTCAGGCAGTTCGGTGATGCGCGCATGAGCGGCTCTGGCGCCTGCGTATTCGTCGAATTTGCAGCCGAGCGCGAAGCGCGCGCTGTCCTGTCCAGGATGCCTGCGGAGATGCGCGGTTTCGCCGTGCGCGGGCTGGATCGGCATCCGCTCGCGGAGTTGTTGGAGCAGGTTTAGCGCTTGGGGAGTCGCCAAGCTGGTTAAGGCAGCGGATTTTGATTCCGCCATACGAGGGTTCGAATCCTTCCTCCCCAGCCATCAGATTTCGAGACGAGGGCCCAGGGATTGGGGACTGGCGAAACAGCAAGCCGCCGATGCGGCTGATTTTTTGTGAGCAAGGCTTGGGTCGAGCCCCTAGCTCCTGGACTAAAGCGCATGGCCTACGAAAGCCTGATGGTTTTCACCGGGAACGCCAACCCGCTGCTTGCGCACGCGGTGGTGCGGCGGCTCAACATCCCGCTCGGCCACGCCACCGTGGGAAAGTTCTCCGACGGCGAGATCATGGTCGAGCTTTTGGAGAACGTGCGCGGCAAGGATTGTTTCGTTCTGCAGTCCACCTGCGCGCCGGCGAACGACAGCCTGATGGAAGTGCTGTTGATGGTGGATGCGCTGAAGCGCGCCTCGGCGGCGCGGGTGACGGCGGCGATCCCGTATTTCGGGTACGCGCGCCAGGACCGGCGCCCGCGCTCGGCGCGCGTGGCGATCAGCGCGAAAGTAGTTGCGAACATGCTGCACGCGGCAGGGGTCGACCGTGTGCTGACGATGGATCTGCACGCCGACCAGATACAGGGATTTTTCGACGTGCCAGTGGACAATATTTACGCCACCCCCGTTTTGCTGGGTGACGTGTGGAAGCACCAGTACGAGAACCTGCTGGTGGTGTCGCCGGACGTCGGCGGCGTGGTGCGCGCGCGCGCGATGGCGAAGCGCCTGGAATCGGACCTCGCGATCATCGACAAGCGCCGGCCTCAGCCGAATGTGTCGGAAGTGATGAACGTGATCGGCGACGTGAAGGGACGCAACTGCGTCATCATGGACGACATGGTCGACACCGCCAATACGCTGGTCAAGGCGGCGCAGGCGCTGAAGGACGAAGGCGCGATCCGGGTCGTTTCGTATTGTTCGCACGCGGTCCTGTCGGGCGGAGCGGTGGAGAGGATCGCCGAGTCGCGGCTGGACGAGTTGGTGGTGACCGACTCCATCCCGCTGTCCAAAGCCGCTCAGGCGTGCAAGAAGATCCGTGTGCTTTCGGTTGCAGGGCTGCTGGCGGAGACGATTCTGCGGATCAGCAACGAGGACTCGGTGAGCTCGCTGTTCATAGAATGATTTGTTCATAGAACGATTTTTTTCGGTGTCGCCTGGTCGCGGGCGGCGCCTCAACCAGAAGAGAGGTCAACATGGCAATCGAAGTCGTCGCGCAAACGCGCAAAGGGCAGGGTAGGGGTGCGAGCCGCCGCCTGCGCCACAGCGGGAAGGTCCCCGGGATCGTCTACGGGGGCAAGAAGCCCGCGGTCACCATCGAGCTCGATCACAACCCGCTGTACCACCAGCTGCGCAACGAGAAGTTTCACGCGTCCGTCCTGACGCTCGCGCTGGACGGCGCGAAGGAGGAGGTGCTGCTGCGGGCGGTCAACATGCATCCGTTCAAGCTGGAGGTGCAGCACGTCGACTTCCAGAGAGTCTCGGCGGATCAGAAGATCCACATCAAGGTGCCGCTGCATTTCGTCAACGCGGACAAGTCCCCGGCGATCAAGGATCAGGGCGGCCTCATCACCCACGTTCTGAGCGAAATCGATGTCCGCTGCCTGCCTGCGGACCTGCCCGAGTTCATCGAGGTGGACCTGTCTGCGCTCGCGATCGGACACTCCATTCACATACGCGAGCTCACGATGCCCAAGGGCGTGGAGTTTGCCCTGGGGGGAAACGAGAATCCGACCGTCGCTTCGGCGCAGATCCCGAAGGCGGCGATCGCCGAGGAAGAGGAGGCCGCCGCAGCTGCCGCGGCTGCCGGGGTCGCGGGAGCCCTCGCGCCCGCCGAGGCCCTGCCTGCCGCAGCCGACGTGCCGACCGTCAAGCAGAAAGCGCCGGAAGCGGCCGCTCCGGCTGCGGAGGAGAAGGGCGGCAAAGGCGGCAAGGGTGACAAGGGCGACAAGGGCGACAAGGGCGACAGAGGCGACAAGAAGTAGCGCGTGTTGCTACTACGCGAAAGGGCGCGGTGATCCCCGCGCCCTTTTTCATCCATGCATTCTCTGAAACTGATCGCCGGCCTCGGGAACCCCGGAAGGAAGCACGAAAAAGACCGGCACAACGTCGGCTTCTGGTTCGTGTCGCGCCTTGCGGGGGCTCAGCGTATCGATCTCAAATCGGTCGCGAAGTATCACGGCCTGCTCGGCAAGCTCGCGCTGGCATCTGGCGAGCTGTGGCTGCTGTTGCCGCAGACGTACATGAACCTCTCGGGCAAATCGGTCGGCGCGCTCGCGCGCTTCTACAAGATCCAGCCCCAGGAAATCCTGGTCGTGCACGACGAGCTCGATTTCCCTCCGGGCACTGCGAAACTCAAGCTCGGGGGCGGGGTCGCCGGCCACAACGGTCTCAAGGACATTGCCGCGCAGCTCGGCACGCACGGCTTCTGGCGCCTGCGCATCGGCATCGGCCACCCGGGAGACAAGAACGTCGTCGCCGACTACGTGCTGACTTCGCCGCCCGCGGCCGAGCGCGAGTTGATCGAGACGGCGCTCGCCCGCTGCATGGAAGTCTCCGGACTGTTGCTCGAGGGCGAACTGGAAGCGGCGATGCTCAAGCTGCACACGAAATCCTGATGTCGTTGAAATGCGGCATCGTCGGGCTGCCCAATGTGGGGAAATCGACTCTGTTCAACGCTCTCACCAAGGCGGGGATAGCGGCGGAGAACTATCCGTTCTGCACCATCGACCCCAATATCGGCATCGTCGAAGTTCCCGATCCGCGGCTGGGCAAGATTGCCGCCATAGCCAAGCCGCAGAAAATCATCGCCGCAGCGGTCGAGTTCGTCGATATCGCGGGGCTCGTCGCCGGTGCTTCGAAGGGCGAGGGCTTGGGCAATCAGTTTCTTGCCAACATTCGTGAGTGTGATGCGATTGCACACGTGGTGCGCTGTTTCGAGGACTCGAACGTCGTTCACGTCGCCGGCAGGATCGACCCGGTTTCGGATATCGAGACCATCAACACCGAGCTCGCGCTCGCCGATCTGGCGACTGTGGAGAAGGCCTATTCGCGCTACGGCAAAGTGGCGAAGACCGGCGGCGATAAGGAAGCGCAGCGCATCGTCGCCGTGCTCGACAAGGTGCGTCCGGTGCTCGATGAAGCTCGCCCCGCGCGCAGCGTGTCACTCTCCAAGGAAGAGCTGGCGGTGCTCAAGCCATTCTTCCTTTTGACGGCGAAGCCGGCGATGTACGTCGCCAACGTCTCCGAGCACGGATTCAAGAACAATCCGCTGCTTGCGCAGGTCGAAGAGTACGCGAAGAAAGAAGGCGCGCCCGTCGTGCCGATCAGCGCGGCGCTCGAAGCGCAGATCGGCGATCTTCCGGACGAGGACAAGCAGGTTTTCCTCGCCGACATGGGGATGAAGGAACCCGGCCTAGACCGGTTGATCCGCGCCGGATACACGCTCCTGGGCCTTCAAACCTATTTCACCGCCGGGCCGAAGGAAGTGCGCGCCTGGACCGTGCAGGTCGGCGCCACCGCGCCGCAGGCCGCAGCGGTGATCCACACCGACTTCGAGCGCGGCTTCATCCGCGCTGAAGTCATCGCCTACGCGGATTACGTCGCCTGCAAAGGCGAGCAGGGCGCGAAAGAAGCCGGAAAGATGAGGCTGGAAGGGAAGGACTACGTCGTTCGGGATGGGGATGTGATGCATTTCAGGTTCAACGTTTGACGGCAGCGTCCGCTATCGACCCAAAGCAGACAGTCAACTCAGCGCGCCAGCCGCGTACCCAGGCCTTTCCGCAACGCTGTCTCGTAGACGATCTGTGCCAATAGAAACACTGTCCGCGCGAGCGAGCTTTTGCACGGCAATCGCCGTCATCGCGGCCGGGCGGTTCGCCGAGTTCCATGCCGCCACCAAGGCCGGCCAGGACCGGGGCGACCTTCCGCCACACTCAAATTCGATCTCCGGGGGCCTCGACGCGACACTCCCCGCCGACGCAAAATAGAATCATTCAAGGAAAAATGCGCAGCGCGCGCTGCCATCTTCGAGGAGACCCACAATGGCCATCAGCCTGAAGGTCAACGGGGCGACCCGCTCGGTCGATGCCGAGCCGGACACGCCGCTGCTCTACGTGCTGCGCAACGATCTCGAGCTCAATGGCGCCAAATACGGCTGCGGCCTGACGCAATGCGGCGCCTGCACGGTGCTGGTCAACGGCGCGGCGAGACGCTCCTGCGTGACGCCGGTAGGCTCGATCGAGGGAAACGAGGTGACCACGCTCGAAGGGCTCGGCACGCTCGACAAGCCGCACCCGCTGCAGAAGGCCTTCATCGACGAACAGGCGGCTCAGTGCGGCTATTGCGCGAGCGGCATGATCATGGCGGCGGCCGACCTGCTCAACCGCAATCCGCAACCCCAGGAGGCGGACGTGCGGGCAGCGCTCGCCGACAATCTCTGCCGCTGCGGCACCCACAACCGGATCATCCGCGCCGTCCTGCGCGCCGCGCGACAGAACGGGAGGATCTGACGATGGACGCTCCCCGCCTGACGCGCCGCGACTTCACCGCCGCCCTCGGTGGCATCGTCCTCTCATTCAGCCTCGTTCCAAAAGTCGCGCTCGTGCAGGAGCCGGCGCGGCTCCCCGGCAGCCTGCAGACCAACCGCACGCTCGATGCCTGGTTGCGCATCAATGCCGACGGCAGCGTCACCGTGTTCACCGGCAAGGTCGAGCTCGGACAGGGCATCGTGACGGCGCTCGCCCAGATCGCTGCCGAGGAGCTCGAGGTGCCGCTGGGGCGCGTCACGATGATCTCGGGCGACACCGGCCGGACCCCTAATGAGGGGCAGACCGCCGGCAGCCAGTCGATCGAGCAGAGTGGCACCGCGCTACGCATTGCGGGCGCCGAGGTGCGCGCCCTGCTCATTGGCCTCGCCGCCAGGAAGCTCGGCGTCTCCGCTGACACGCTCAAGGTCACGGATGGCGTCATCCATGCGCCTGACGGCCGCAAGGTCGGCTACGGTGAGCTCACCGCGGAAGCGGACCTCAAGCGCGAGGCAACCGCCAAGGTGCCGCCGAAGCCGGCCGCACAGTATAAGATTGTCGGCAAGTCCGCGCCGCGCATCGACATCCCGGCCAAGATGACGGGCGGCGCCGCCTTCGTGCAGGACTTGCGCCTTCCTGGCATGGTGCATGGCCGCGTGGTGCGGCCGCCACGCTATGGCGCCAGGCTCGACAGCTTCGACGAGGCCAGGGTCAAGGCCATGCCGGGAGTCATCGCGGTGGTGCGTGACGGCAGCTTTCTCGGCGTGGTGGCGCGGCGCGAGGAGCAGGCCATCAATGCGCGGCTTGTGCTGATCGAGTTCGCCAAGTGGTCGGGCGGCTCCGAGCTGCCCGATCCGGCGAAGATGTACGAGCAGCTCATGTCCCTGCGCAGCGAGGACAGGGTGATCGGCGAGAAGGACGCGCCCGTGCCGGTCGGCGCCAAGGTGCTCGAGGCGACGTACCATCGGCCCTATCAGGCGCATGCCGCGATCGCGCCCTCCTGCGCGGTGGCCGAGTTCAAGGACGGCAAGCTTGCGGTCTGGACCCACAGCCAGGGCGTCTTTCCGCTGCGTGCCACCATCGCCAGGGCGCTCGGTCTGCAGCCGCGCGACATCCGCTGCATCCACGCCGAAGGCCCCGGCTGCTACGGTCACAACGGCGCCGACGACGCTGCCTTCGACGCCGCCATGTTGGCGCGCGCCGTCAATGGGCGGCCGGTGCGGCTGCAATGGATGCGTGACGACGAGTTCAAGTGGGAGCCTTACGGCCCCGCCATGACCATGAAGGTCAAGGGGGCCGTCGCCGGCGGCCGCGTGGTCGACTGGACCTTCGACGTCTGGAGCCAGAGCCATAACATGCGGCCGGGCGATCCCGACGGCATCAATCTGATGGGGAGCTGGTACCTCGCCGATGCGAAGCGGCCTGGCCCGGCGCGCCATGCCGCGCAGCCGAACGGTGCGGGCGACCGCAACGCCATCACGCTCTACGATTTCCCGCGCCAGCGCACCACGCACCACCTGATCATGGAAAATCCGGTGCGCACCTCGGCGCTGCGCACGCTCGGCGCCTATGCCAACGTGTTTGCGATCGAGTCCTTCATGGACGAGCTCGCGGCCGCCGCCGGCATCGACCCGGTGGCGTTCCGCCTCGCGCACATCAAGGACGAGCGCGAGCGCGCCGTGATCGAGGCCGTGGCCAAGGCCGCCGCCTGGAAACCGGGCGAGAAGGGCGATGGCCGGCGCGGCCGCGGCATCGGCTATGCGCGCTACAAGACCGTGGCCACCTACATTGCGGTGATAGCCGAGGTTGAAGTGAATCGCACAACCGGCATCGTCAAGGTGCCGCGCATCTGGACCTCGGCCGATGCCGGGCAGATCATCAATCCCGACGGGCTGACCAACCAGATCGAAGGCGGCGTCATCCAGTCGATGAGCTGGACCCTGCACGAGCACGTGCGGTTCGACCGCAACGGGATCCTGTCGGAGGACTGGATGAACTATCCGATCCTGACCATGCCGGACGTGCCCAAGGTCGAGACCGTGCTGATCAACCGGCCGAACGAACGCGCGCTCGGTGCCGGCGAGGCCGCGCAAGGGCCGACGGCGGCCGCCATCGCCAATGCGTTCGCAGCCGCGACCGGCAGGCGCATCCGCGAGCTGCCGTTGACGCCCGAGCGAGTGAAGGCGGCCCTGGCGTAGCGGTTGATCGGAGGGCGGCACTGGGCAGACTTAGCACGGCCGCATATACTCTCGTGTGCGTGAACGTGATTCCGTCGTTGTGTCATTTTAGTAACGCCACATGCGAAGGAGGATCCAATGGATTCGAAACGAAACAGCCGCAGGGAGCTCCTCAAGGCCGGCGCCGCGTTAGCCGGTGGAATCACGTTGGGCACATCGGGCAAGGTCGCCCAAGCCCAAGCGCACGACCATCCGATGACCCCAGGCAGCGAGAACGCCTCGCCGATGATTCACGGCAGCAAGGAGCAGATCGAATACGGCCAGCGTTCCAAATACGTGACCTCGGTGCGCGTACAGCACCCCATCGGCGGCAGGCCGTCACCCGACGTGTTTGGCAAGGTGTTCCACGTGGCCACGCCGTTGCAGGATTCTGTTGGCGTGATCACGCCATCGTCGTTGCACTATATCGCGACGACCCGCGGCTCCTTCCTGCCGGACATCGACCCCAAGCAGCACACGCTCACGATACACGGCCTGGTGGATCGGCCCCTGACCCTCACCATGGACGAATTGAAGCGCTTCCCGTCAGTCACCCGGTTGCATTTCATCGAGTGTGCGGGTAACCGGCACAATGGGAAGCAAAAGAACGTGCAGGATACGCACGGGATGACCAGCTGCTCCGAATGGACCGGCGTGCTGCTTTCCACGCTGCTCAAGGAGTGCGGCCTGAAAGGCAGCGCGAAATGGTTCGTCGCTGAAGGCGCGGAGGAAGTGAAGGGCGCATCGAGCATTCCCATCGAAAAAGGGATGGACGATTGCATCATCGCCTACGGGATGAACGGCGAGCCCTTGCGGCCACAGCAAGGGTTTCCAGTGCGCATCATGGTCCCCGGATTCGAGGGCATCTACCACACCAAGTTTCTGCGCCGCATCAAGGTCGTCGACCGGTTTTACATGAACTACAACGAATTCGGGCATCTGCGTCCGGAGGACAAAGAGCTTGCGCTCGGCGAACAGATCGGGCCCAAGTCGGTCATCACGTACCCGTCCGGCACACAGCGGCTGCCTGGCCCCGGATTCTATGAGATCAGCGGGCTCGCCTGGTCCGGCGGCGGCGCCGTCAAGACCGTGGAAGTATCCACCGATGGCGGGAAGAAGTGGAACCGCGCCGAGTTCAAGAACACTCCACAACGCATGGCGCACGTCCGATTCGCCTACCCGTGGAAATGGGATGGAACCGAGACCGAGATTCTGTCGCGCTGCACCGACGAGATCGGGCAGAGGCAGGCGATGCGAGAGGAGATCGCCAATTGGTGGAAAGTACCCTTCGAGCGGGACTACCGGGTGCCGGGGCTGGACAACAGCGTTATGCCCTGGAAAATCGCCAGGGACGGGAGCGTGACCAATGGGCTCGCTTAACTTGCCCAGGGTTGTCACGATTCCGCTGCTGCTGGGGAGCCTCCTGGGGAGTACCGCGATCGCGCAGTCGCCCACCTATGGCGTGGGACGCACGCCAACCGCGGAAGAACTCCGCCGCATGGATATCTCAATCGGTCCGACGGGAGAGGAGCTCCCGCCCGGCCGCGGCAGCGCCAAAGAGGGCGCACAGGTTTACGTGCAGAAGGGGTGCGTCGGCTGCCATGGCGCAGCGGGCGTAGGGGGGTTGGCGCCTATTTTGCAATCGAAAAAAGGCGCCGATGTTCCCGTCTGGAAAAAGGAGCGCATCGTGCCACTACGCGCGCCGCATGCGACGATCGTGTGGGATTTCATCAATCGTGGCATGCCAGTCGGGCTGGAGGGGACTCTGACGCCCGATGAGGTGTACTCGTTGACGGCCTATCTGCTGTTCATCAACAAGGTGATTCCGGAAGATCAGGTACTCGACAAGCAGAGTCTGCCGAAGGTCAGGATGCCGATCGGCGATGAGTACGGCAAGCCGCATCACTTTAGGCTCAACGCGCCAAGGCTTGAGGGTTACCCCTACTAGCGGGGAATTGGGTTCCTGGCAGAAGTGATTTGGATGTAATTATTCTTGTCCCTGAAGAAAAATTAGAACTTTTAAGTCAGAAGTATGGGTCTGAACGGCGGTCCACGACCCTGAGCCGCCGGTCGTTCCTGGAAATGGCGACTACTTCGCGGCAGCCGGAAAAGCCGGCAGCTTGCCGATGTCGCGCAGGTCGTGCTGGATGATCACGGTCGCGTTGAGGTTCGCGGCAATCTTCTTCATCCGCTCGATCGACGCTACCGTCTGCGCGCGGTCGTAATTGAAGGCCGGCACGCCGTTCGATTCGTAGTTCTCGCGGAAGTGCACGGCGTCGCCGGCCAGCAGGAAATTGTTTCCCGACTTGAGGCGCACGAGGAGGCTCGAGTGCCCAGGCGTGTGGCCAGGCGTGCGGATCACCATCACCGTGCCGTCTTTCCAGACGTCCTTGTCGAGCGTCAGGGGCTCGACCTTGCGGGCATTCGCGCCCGTCCAGTTCTCGAAGCCTGCCGCGTTCGCGCCTGTCATCGGCGGGATTGCCGTGATGCCGTCCCAGTCGCCCTTGCCGATGAGCAGCGTCGCGCCGGCGAACGGCGCGAGCTGGCCGGTGTGGTCGGCGTGGAAGTGGCTGATGCCGACGTATTTCACCTGCTCCGGCTTCACCTTCACTTCGGCGAGGCGCTCGACGATGCCGACCTTCGGTGCATTCGGGTTCGAGCCCGGCGTGAAACCGGTGTCCCAGACCATGTACTCGTCGCCGTGCTTGATCAGGTAGCAGCTGAACGTGAACGTGAGGTTCAGGTCCTTGTAGGCGAAGGTGTCGCTGAAGCGCTCGGCGACGTTGGTGGGCTTCGCGCCCGTGCCGCATTCGATCCGGGTCAGCGTGACTTCGGGTGCCGTCTGCGCCACCGCGGACAGCGAGAACAGCGCGCCGGCGCCGATCGCCAGCCAGATTCGGGTCTTCATCGTTTAACTCCTCCTTGTAATTGGCCAATGATGGCCGCTTCGCGCTCGACCATCCCGTCGATGAGCCGGCGGGCCCAGAGCGAGCCGGCGGTCGATAACGCATAGTAGAATCAATTCGCCGCTGAAGCCAGGGCGGCCCGCCGGCGCGCCGCAATCTGCGTAATCGCCCTGCTTAGAATCGGCGACTTAACCTCAAAGTTGCTCGCCTCGGAGGACAATCTGTCGCCTTGTCGCGCAGAGTCAGCCCTCCGCGTACGCGCTTTCGTATATCTGCTTGATGATCCGGTAACACTGGCAGGAGGCTGCACTGAGGCGTCTTCGATCAAGGATGGTCATCCGCCCGCGGCTGTAATCGACCAGCTTGCGTTTCTTCAGAGCGAAGGAAGCCTCGCTGACGCCGACCCGCCGAACACCCAGCATGTGCGCCAGAAATTCGTGCGTGAGGTGGATTTCCCTCGACCCTGCGCAGTCGCTAGTCATCAGCAGGTAGCGGGCGACGCGCCCTTGCACCGAGTGAAACTGAATGCACGCAGCGGATTGAGAAATCTGGCCGATCAACGCATGCTTGTACCGAAAGAGAGTCTGTTGCAACGGCTCGCTTTGCAGCACTTCTTTGCGAAAGAGGGCCGATTCCATCCGCATGGCAGTCCCAGTTTCCTGAACCAAGGCCCGACGGGGCGAAACATGCATCCCCAACGCCAGCGGACTACCGATCATGCCCTCATGCCCGACTAGCCCTACTGCCAGCGACAGGTGGCGCTCTACCATCGCAAGCAAAGAAATAACACAGTCGATAGGGAAGTAGACATACCGAATCGGCACGCCCGGCTCGTGGAGCACCTCGCCAAATTTCAGCGTAACCGGCTCGAGGCCGGCAAGCAGGCGCTCATACTCCGCGTGAGGCAGGGAGGCGAGCAGGCTGTTTTGCGATCTAGTCATTGGCAAGATCGATGTCCATGAACGTTGTTCTGCGCATGAAGCGACTTCCTCCACGATGGCGGGCTCGCGTGCTCGGCGGCTTGCACGCCCAAAGCCAACAACACGGGGTGCGTTGAATGAGTGTGCCTACGATTTTTCGTGGAGCTGGGGAGGGCGCGAGAGATAATAGGTGTCAATATGGCACCTATTCTAAACTGACTCTGGCAGGCGACCTCGGCAAATTGGGCCGGTTCGGCTGCTATGTCTTTTTACGCTTTTCACCCTTCCACCGAATCCAGGCGGCAGCGCGAGCAATTGCCCGTCGCCGCGCCTCGAAGGGCGATTCAGCCCGCGGTCGAGCCCCCTTTGCATGCTGAAGAGGATCGCTGGGGCGCTTCAATCTTTTAGGACGTGACTTTGCCATTTCTGAGTTGGCGTAGAGGTTCCAAGCAGCAGCAATTTCTTCTTTTCCCGGGATGGCCCCATCTTACTCCCTATGTTCGCTCTCGAACAAAGGATGTTCGATAGCGTACAGCCCCAAAGTGCCCAGTTTTGCCCTCTACGGGGAACCTAGCGGCAGCGCTCTCACGGGGGAATTACTGATCAACCTAGCGACGAGTACCCGCCATCGACTGGGATTGACGCGCCTGTAATGAACGTGGAGGCAGCACTCGCGAGAAACACCGCCACGCCCGAGACGTCGTCAATGCTGCCCCACCGGCCCGAAGGCGAGCGAGCAAGCACGCGTTCGTGCAGTCCCGGGATCTTCTCTCGGGCCTGGCGAGTCAAGTCGGTGTCGATCCAGCCGGGCAAGACTGCGTTGACTTGAATGTTGTCGCTCGCCCATGCAACTGCAAGGGACTTGGTGAGTTGCACGATACCGCCCTTGCTCGCGGCGTATGCCGGCGCGTAAGACGCGCCGAATATAGACATCATCGATCCGATATTGATGATCTTTCCGCCCCCGAGCGCCTTCATGTGCGGGTAAACAGCGCGCGAGCAGAGAAAGGCGCTCGTGAGATTCGTGTCCAAGACCTGGTGCCACTCGTCAAGCGTGAGCTCATGCGGAGGCTTCCGGACATTGGTGCCGGCGTTGTTGATGAGGATGTCAAGTCGGCCGCAATGATTCATGGTCTTCTTCACGAGCGCGTCAACCGAGCGCTCGTCCGCAACATCTGCCGGAATGGCGAGAGAGTCGGAGCCAAGTGCTCGCAACTCGCGGACCGCGGCATCGGATTTCTCCTGGTTTCGGGCGGCCACGACGACGCGCGCCCCGACCTTCGCCAAGCCCCGCGCCATTCCGAAACCGATTCCGCCGTTTCCGCCAGTGACAATCGCGACTTTTCCGGTCAAGTCAAACATGATCGTCACTCCCGAAATGGCGTCATTGGACCGAAGGCTCCTGCTGAGCCACCTTGTTCCTGTAGCGCGTGCAGAACAGCAAGCGCTTGGCTGGCCGACTCGATGGGAACGAAGAGGTGGTCGTGATGCGCGGCCGCGACGACATTGCAACTGATGTTTGCCTCGGCGAGTGCTGTGGCGACGGCGGCAGTAAGGCCGACTGCCTGCAGATCGGAATGCGCTGTAAGTGTGATCCACGCGGCACGGAACAGGACTGAAAGCCGAGCCTTCTTGGCTTGCTGCTCTTCAACGATGAGCGTGAGACCCTCGTTTTCTCGAAACGTAGCGATCGGCTCGATTGAGGCGAGCGCGGTGTTCGGAGATACCGAGGCGAACACATACACGCCGTGATTCAGTACGGGGTTCACCGTGCGCAAAACCTCTGCGAGATTCGCGGCAGCCTTACTCATCGGGAGGAGCGGCGCGCAGATCGACGCCGGGGTCGGGGATGCCGCCGGATGCTGGCTGGCGGCGCTCTCCTTACGCCGGCCGCGCCGAGCAGCACCTCGGCGGCATTGCGCGCGGAGCGCGCGAGCGCGGGATCACCGCGGACCAGGGCGGAGGCGAGCGCGCCTTCGAAAAGAATCTGGAGCTGGGTGGCGAGGGCGTCGGGGTTCTTCGCGCCGAGCCGCTCGAGCAGGGGGCGGTACCAGAGCCGGCGCTGCTCCTTGAACTGCACCGCGATTTTGCAGGCCGGGTGCCTGGGGTCGCCGAGCTCGGTGACGGCGTTGACGTAGGGGCAGCCACGGAAGCTGCCGTCGGCGATCAGGCGCTCCAGCCGGTCGAAGTTGCCGAGGATCTGATCGCGCGCCGGGGCGTCGGAGGGCGCGAGATGCTTGAAGCGGGCAGTCAGGTAGGCGGCGATCAGCGCGTCCTTGGAAGGATAGTGGTTGTACAGCGTTCGCTTGCTCACCCCGGCCTCGGCGGCGACGGTGTCGACGCCGGCAGCGCGAATTCCCTGCGCGTAGAAAAGCTTGTCGGCGGCGGCGAGAATGCGCTCGGCCGGAGAGGAAACAGATCGGTGTGCTTTCACGTTGACAGCACTATACCGGATGTTGGATCATAGGTACACCGACCTGTTCACTCCGGAAGCCACATGACTACCGTGCAGAACCGCCGCTCCATGCTGCTCCTCATCGTGCTGAGCGGCCTGATAATCTCGCTGTGCATGGGGCTGCGGCAGAGCCTGGGCCTCTTCATGCGGCCGATGACTCTCGACCTCGGCATCTCGGCGGCGACCTTCGGCTTCTCGATCGCGCTGCAGAACATCGTCTGGGGCGTATCGCAGCCCTTCGTCGGCGCGCTCGCCGACCGCTACGGCCCGCGGCCGGTGCTGGTCGTGACCGCGCTAATCTATGCGGCGGGCCTGCTTCTGATGGCGTTCTCGAAGGGCGTGCCCGGCGGCCTTGAGGTGGCGGGTTTCATGATCGGCATCGGCACCGCCGGAGCGGGCTTCGGCGGTGCCGAT
>Ga0193745_1000051_pt1 | contig 22689 bp, 18 predicted proteins | sample L1a2metaG_FD_145899 | JGI IMG/M metagenome (GOLD analysis project Ga0193745, IMG submission 145899) | Soil microbial communities from a riparian zone of the East river system, Colorado, United States - L1a2 | ecosystem: Environmental > Terrestrial > Soil > Riparian zone | place: USA: East River... | reverse complement strand
GAAGTTCATCGGCCGGTCCTCGGGCTTCATGATGTACCAGGTTGCCGCGCAGAACATCGTCGGCTACATCGGGCGTCCCGAGGACCGGCCGATGAACTTCAGCCTGAGCGCGCTGGGATTCTCGATTTCCGGATTCGCCGGACCCATGATCGCCGGATTCGGGATCGACGCATTCGGACACGCCGTGACTTTTGCGGTGTTGGCCGCATTTCCGCTCGTGCCGATCGCCGTGCTGGGACTGAACAAGCTGAGCCTGCCGCGGCCGCACGCTCACGCCCCGCCGCCGGACCCTGGCCACAGCGTCTTCGATCTCCTGCGCCACCGCGAGCTGCGCCATGTTTTCGTAGCGAGCGCGCTGCTGGCCGCAGCGTGGGACATGTTTACCTTTGCGATTCCGATCTACGGCTCGCGCATCGGATTGTCGGCCTCGAGCATCGGCCTGGTGCTCGGCTCGTTTTCCGCGGCGACCTTCGTCATCCGGGGGTTTCTGCCCGTGATATCGCGGCGGTTGACCGCGTGGCCGCTCCTCACGGTATCCCTGGCGACGGCAGCGGCGGCATTCCTTCTGTTTCCACTGTTCGAGCACGCGGGCCTTTTGATGGCCGTCTCCTTCCTGCTCGGTCTGGGGCTCGGCATGTCGCAGCCCATGGTCATGTCATTGCTGCACAACGCGGTGCCCCCCGGCCGGGTCGGCGAAGCGATAGGCGTGCGCATGAGTCTCGTCAACATGAGCCAGATCACGATGCCGCTCCTGTTCGGCGCGCTCGGCACGGCACTGGGCATGGTCCCCGTCTTCTGGGCGACGGCGCTCCTGCTCTCGGTCGGCAGTTTGTATGCGCGCCGCCGCAGGTAAAATCCCGCCATGGACCTCGCTGCCCTGCGTCAGGAATACATGCGTGCCGGTCTGCATGAAAAGGATCTCCACGCGGATCCGCTTGCGCAATTCGGCAACTGGTTCGACGAGGCCCTGCAATCCGGACTCGCCTTGCCCAATGCGATGACGCTCGCGACCGCGACGAGAAAGGGACGTCCTTCAGCGCGTGCCGTGCTGCTGAAGGGCTTCGACGCGCTCGGCTTCGTCTTCTACACCCACTACCGCAGCCGCAAGGGCCGCGAGCTCGAGGAAAACCCGCAGGCGATGCTGCTTTTCTGCTGGACGGAGTTGGAGCGCCAGGTGGGCATCGAGGGCCGCGTTGCACAGGTGTCCGCGGCGGAGTCCGACGAGTATTTCGCGAGCCGGCCCCTGGGGAGCCGCCTCTCGGCGATCGTCTCGCCGCAAAGCGAGCCCGTTGCGAGCCGGGAGGCGCTCGAAACCGCGCTGGAAGAAGCCTCCAAGCGCTGGCGCGACTCGCCGCCCCGCCCGGCGCACTGGGGCGGCTACCGCCTCGCGCCGGAACGATTCGAATTCTGGCAGGGCCGCAGGGACCGCCTGCACGACCGGCTGTGTTACCGCAAGGCGGCAGGCGCCTGGAAAATCGAACGGCTGGCGCCCTGAGGGCACCAGCCGTATCTTTGGGAGGGCGGCGGCTTGGAGGCGCCGCCCGGCCCGGAAGAAACTTTGATTCGGTCGCTCAGCGCGAGGCTACGAGCTGGTTCTTTTGGAATTCGGCCGCCGTGTAGCTCGGCGAAAGATCGCCCAGGCCGCTGTCCAGAGATTCGCCGGCAACTCGATAGCGTTGGAATTCGGCCGCCGTATAGCTCGGCGACAGATCGCCCAGGCCGCTGTCCAGAGATTCGCCGGCGACTCGATAGCGTTGGAATTCGGCCGCCGTATAGCTCGGCGACAGATCGCCCAGGCCGCTATCCAGAGATTCGCCCAGGACCTGGAAGGAATTGTCCATTGCGTCGGACGCCGTGCCGGCGCTGAACACAGCCGGCGAGAACAGCATCGCGACCATCGAAACCAGTACCAGAACTTTGCGTGTGATCATTGCGGTCTCCTTATCCTGTCGTTGTTCCTCGGGGTGTTGGGGGCTCCTTGCCTGCCACCCCAACATCAGCTATCCCTTTCGTACACCCTATCAACAGCAAGACTGGTGCCAGGCAAAAACGTGACTTTTTGCCGCTTTCCGCCCCTTCCCGGGGGAGAATATCCAGCTAAAGCGTCGGATTTCGGGCATTCGGCCGACACCCGGGATGGCTCCCCGCCGTTTGATACGATTGCCGGCATGATCGAATCGTCGAGCGGCCGCTGAGCTTCGCGTACGCCGCGCTGAACCGCATCGTCCGGATCGACCGGGGCGAGGTCGCCGCGTCGCTATGGTCGTTCGCCTGCTTTTTTTTCGTACTGTGCGGCTACTACGTCCTGCGGCCCCTGCGCGACGAGATGGGCGTGCAGGGCGGAGTCGAGAACCTTCCCTGGCTCTTTTCGGCGACCTTCGCCGCCATGCTCGCGGTGACGCCCCTTTTCGGTTGGGCGGCGGCGCGCCTGCCGCGCCGGCGCCTCGTTCCCTGGACCTATCTTTTCTTCATCGGCAACGTGCTCGTCTTCTACGCACTGTTCGCAAGCGGCGTGGCGCCCCCTGCGGTGGCGCGCGCCTTCTTCGTCTGGGTGAGCGTTTTCAACCTGTTCGTGGTGTCGCTTTTCTGGAGTCTGATGGTCGACTTGTTCCGCCCGGAGCAGGCGGCGCGCCTGTTCGGTTTCCTTTCCGCCGGCGGCAGCTGCGGCGCGCTCGCAGGCCCGACGCTTACCGCTTTGCTCGCCGCGCCGTTCGGAACGGCAAATCTGCTGCTGGTGTCCTGCAGTTTTCTCGGCCTTGCACTCGTGTGCATCGTTGCGCTCATCCGCCGGGCCGGCACGGGTGCCCCGGCCGGCGCCGCCCGAACCCCCGCAGAGCCGGACGACTCCATCGGCGGCACGACCTGGTCGGGCATCGCCGAGATTCCCCGCTCGCCTTACCTCATGGGCATAGTGGCGTACGTGATTCTGTACACCGTGCTGTTCGGCTTCGCCTACCTCGAACTCGCCCGGATGGTATCCGTGACCTACAGCGACTCCGCGCAGCGCACCGCGCTCTTCGCGCAGATGGACCTCGCTGTCAACGTGGTCACCCTGCTCGGACAACTCCTCGTGGTGGCGAAGTTCGTCGAAAAGCTCGGTGTCGGCGCAGCGCTTGCCCTGCTGCCTGCCCTCGGGCTGGCCGGATTCGCAGTCATCTTGCTCGCGCCGGTGCTCGCCGTCCTGATCGCGTTCCAGATCCTGCGCCGCGCCGCCGACTATGCCATCGCACGGCCGGCGCGCGAGATGCTGTTCACCGTGCTCACGCGCGAAGCAAAGTACAAGTCGAAGAACTTCATCGATACGGTCGTGTTCCGGAGCGGCGACGCCGCAAGCGGCTGGGTCTATGCTGCGCTGAAAAGCTTGGGGCTCGGCCTTACCGGCCTTGCCGCGGCCGCGATTCCCGGCGTTATCCTGTGGCTTGTCCTCGGGCTGTGGCTCGGACGGCAGCACGCCCGGAAAAGCTCGACCCAGGACGCGAGGGCGTGAAGAGATGGGTGAGCGAGGGCGCGCACGCCTGCGCGTTGCGCCCCTCAGAGCAGAGCGTCGTTCTCGGTGTGTGCCCGCGCCGGCACCACGCGGCGCGTGGGAAACTTAGCGATGAACCGGCTTCCTATCCCCGGCGTGCTTTCGATCGCCAGGGTCGCTTGGTGCCGCGCAAGCGCGTGCTTGACGATAGCGAGTCCCAGTCCCGTGCCACCGGTTTCGCGCGACCGCCCGTGGTCTACTCGGTAAAAGCGCTCGGTGAGCCGGGGGATGTGCTCGGCTTCGATGCCGACGCCGGTGTCTTCCACCGTGAATTCTGCACCGTTCTGCGAGCCGCGCCAGATAAGGCGGACCTCGCCTCCCGGTGGCGTATAGCGCACGGCGTTGCTCGCGAGGTTGCCGAAGGCGCTGAGGATCTCTGATTCGGCACCGAGCAGGTCGAACCCGGGCTGGGCATCGAGCGTGATGCGCTGGCGGCCTGCCGAAAGCGCCACGGCTTCGCTTTGAATCCGTGAAAGGAGCAGCGCCACGTCCACGTGCTCGTCGTGCGGCGGCTCGGGCGCCGATTCGAGCGTGGACAGGGTCAGCAGGTCGTCGATGATGCGCTGCATGCGCCGGCTTTGCTCCGCCATCAGGTTCAGGTAATCGCGCGAGCGTTCGGGATCGAGCTTGAGTTCCCGCACAGTCTCCAGGAACCCCACCAGCACTGTGAGCGGGGTGCGCAGCTCGTGCGAAACGTTGGCGACGAAATCCCGGCGCATGGTCTCTAGCCGGGTGCCCTGCGTAATGTCGCGCGAAAGCAGCAGCCGCTGCGAGTCGACGTAGGGAACGAACTGCACGGAAAGGACAAACCCGTCCCGCGCCGTTTTCAGCTGAAGGGGCTTGGAGAATTCTTCCGCTGCGACGTACCCTACGAATTCCGGCTGGCGCACGAGATTGATGATCGGCTGTCCGACGTCGGCTTTCGCGTCGATGCCGAAATGCGCTTCGCAGGAATCGTTGCACCAGACGATGCGGTATTCGGCGTCCAGTATCGCGACACCGTAGGGAAGCGCCCGGCCGGCCTGACGGGAGCGGGCGAGCGAGTGAGCGAGCTGGCGGCTACGCGCCGTCTCGGCGCGCTGCCGGCGGTACAGGATCGTAAACACTTCCTCCCAGGAGCCCTTGCCCTCCGGAACAGCCTCGCTGAGCGAGCGCGAGGCCCATTGGCCTAGCAGGCGGAGATGCCGAACATGGTGAACGATCAGACCGATGAGTCCGAGCGAAAAGAGCGACCATCCCCAGCCCGGCCCGAAGATGAGGCTCGTTCCCAATCCGAGAACTGCGAGCAGAAGAACGAGAACTGCGGTTCGGATCAGGATACTCATGTACGGTTATCCCAGGAGGACCAGGAGCCACACCACTGCGACGTTCACAAGGCTCAGGAATACCGCAGCGCTGGCGATATCCTTCGCCCGCTTTGCGAGAAGGTGATTTTCCAGCGAGATCCGGTCGACTGCCGCCTCCAGCGCCGAGTTGAGCAGTTCCACGATGAGCACCAGGAGGACGCTCGCGATCATCAGGGCGCGCTCGGTTCCCCCGACCGGGATGAAGAAAGCCGCCACGATCAGCAGAGCGGCAAGCAGGCATTCCTGGCGGAATGCATCCTCGTGCCGGAACGCGGAGGCCAGCCCCTGAAGCGAATAGCCGAGCGCGTTCCGCAGGCGCCGTACCCCGGTTTTGCCCTTGAAGTGACTTTCCTGCATGGCTTATTTGTCAGCGGCAAGCAACGCGAGCAGGTGCTCCTGCGCCGAACGCGGTATGCGTCCGCGGGACTTCCTTCTCTGGTAGTTGCCGTCCGAATCCATCTCCCATGCCTGGCTGTTGTCGGACAGATAGGGTTTGAGGCCTTCCTGGATGACGCGCTCCTTGACCTTGCGGTCGAGGACGGGGAAGCACAGTTCGATGCGTCCGAAGAAATTGCGCCCCATCCAGTCGGCACTGGACAGGTACAGATCGTCCTCTCCGCTGTTGAGGAAATAAAAAATGCGTGAGTGTTCGAGAAACCGTCCGATGACCGAGCGCACGCGTATGTTCTCGGACAGCCCCAGGATCCCGGGCCGCAGCGAACATACTCCGCGCACGATCAGATCGATTTTCACCCCGGCCTGCGATGCGCGGTAAAGCGTCTCGATCACCCTGGGTTCGATCAAGGCGTTCATTTTTGCGATGATGTGCGCCGGCTTTCCGGCACGTGCGTGGTTGGCTTCGCGTTTGATCGCCGCCAGCACGCGTTCGTGGAGCGAGAACGGCGAAATCCAGAGGTGGTGCAGCCGGCGTGCGCGTCCGAGCCCGGTGAGCTGCTTGAAAACCTCGTTGACGTCCTCGCAGATTTTCTCGTCCGCCGTCAGCAACCCGAAATCCGTGTAGAGCCTCGCGGTGCGGGGATGATAGTTCCCCGTGGAAACATGCGCGTAGCGCCGCAGCTTGCCCTCTTCGCGGCGCACCACGAGCGACATCTTGGCGTGCGTCTTGTACCCGACCACGCCGTAGACCACGTGCGCGCCGACCTCCTCGAGCTTCGCCGCCCAGTTGAGATTCGCTTCCTCGTCGAAACGCGCGAGCAACTCCACTACCACCGTGACTTCCTTGCCCCGCTGCGCTGCGTCTATCAGGTATTTCATCAGAACCGAGTCGGTTCCGGTGCGGTACACGGTCTGCTTGATCGCCACGACGCTGGGATCGTCGACCGATTGCTCCAGGAAGTCGATCACGGGGTCGAACGATTGGAACGGATGATGCAGCAGGACGTCGCCGTTCCGGATGACCCGGAACAGGTCGGGACTTTTTTCAAGCGCTTTGGGGATGCCCGGGATGAACGCCGCAAACTTGAGCGCGGGCGTGTCGACCAAGTCGGGAATCTGCATCAAGCGCACCAGGTTTACGGGGCCGTCGACGCGGTACAGATCATCCGCGGTGAGCTGGAACTGCTCCAGCAGAAACTGCCCGAGCTCCGCGGGCATGTTGTCCGCGACTTCGAGCCGCACCGAATCCCCGAAATGGCGCTGCGGGAGCTCCCCGGCGAGCGCGGTGCGAAGATTCTTGAACTCCTCCTCGTCCAGAAACAAATCGCTGTTGCGGGTGACCCGGAACGGATACGAGCCCCGCACGGTCATGCCCTGAAAGAGCGCCTGCACGAATGCCTGAAGGATCGAAGTCAGCAGGACGAAGACGTGGCCTTTGCCGGCGATGGCTTTCGGCAACTGGATCACACGCGGCAAGGCCCGCGGCGCCTGCACGATCGCCGTGCCGGAATTGCGTCCGAAAGCGTCGCGGCCCTCCAGTTGCACAGCGAAATTCAGGCTCTTGTTGAGCACGCGCGGGAAAGGGTGCGACGGATCGAGCCCGATGGGCGTCAGGAGCGGGATCATCTCCTTCAGGAAATAGTGATGCAGCCAGGAGCGCTGTTCCCGCGTCCAGTGCTCTTCCGCGAGGAAGCGCACACCCTCGTCGGCGAGCTCCGGAAGAATCTCCTTGTTGAGCAGACGATATTGCTCCGCGACCAGCGCATGGGCGCGCTCGCTCACCAGGGGGAATACCGCCGCGGAAGGCGTCTCGCCGGGAATCTCTATCTCGTTGCCCAGCTTGATGCGCTCTTTCAGCTCGGCGACGCGGATTTCGAAGAACTCATCCAGGTTGCTCGACAGGATGCACAGGAAGCGCAGCCTCTCCAGCGCCGGGACCCGCCGGTCTTCCGCCTGGGCGAGCACCCGCTGGTTGAATGCCAGCACCGCGAGCTCGCGGGCCAGGAATTGCGGCTTGATCTTGCTCGGCGGTAACTGGGCTCTTTGAAGCATGAAAAAAGATTGAGTCTAAGAACGGGGTGTTGCAGAATTGTTACAGTGCCCTTTGCCGTAGCGGCATCGTAATAACACGGCAGCGGCCTTATGATAGCGTCGCGTCGAACTTCGCGGTGAACGGGCCTCACAATTGTGAAACAAGACACTCTGGCCGCACTCGACCTCGGATCCAACAGCTTCCATCTGCAGATCGGCAGGGTCGTCGACGACCAGGTCTATCTGCTCGACAGCCTGCGCGACCCGGTGCGTCTGGGCGCGGGCCTGACCCGCGACCGGCGCATCGATCAGGTGACGAAATCGCGGGCGCTGGAGGCGCTTGCGCGGTTCGGCGAGCGGCTGCGCGGCTTTCCGCGCTCGGCGGTGCGCGCCGTGGGTACGAGCGCGCTGCGCGTGGCGAAAAACGCCGAGTCCTTCCTCTCCGAGGCGGAAGCGACACTCGGTTTTCCCATCGAAGTGATATTCGGCCGCGAGGAAGCACGCCTGATTTACCTCGGGGTGGCGCACAGCCTGGCGCCCTCGCCTGAGAGGCGCCTGGTGATCGACATAGGCGGCGGCTCGACCGAGCTCATCATCGGCACCGGGCTCGAGCCTGAGCTCATGGAAAGCATTCCCATGGGCTGCGTCAGCTACAGCCTCAGGTTCTTTCCGGAGGGCCGTCTCGAGAAATCCTGCTTCAAGCGGGCGGAGCTTGCGGCGGCGAACGAACTGCAACGCATCGTGGACGCTTACCGCCGCACCGGCTGGAAGCACGCCGTGGCATCCTCGGGCACAGCCAAGTCGCTCGCGGCTATCCTGCGGGAATCCGATCTGTGCGAGCAGGGAATCTCCGCCGCTGCGCTCGACAAGCTCCGCGCCCAGTTCATCAAGGCGGGCGAAGTCGAAAAGCTCAAGTTACCGGGACTGCGCGAAGACCGCGTGGCGATCATCTCCGGGGGGCTCGCCATCATGTCGGCCGCTCTCGCCGAATTCGGAATCGAGCATTTGGAGGTTTCCGACGGCGCACTGCGCCAGGGCGTGCTCTATGACCTGCTCGGGCGTGTGCGCCACCGCGACATGCGCGAGGCGACCGTGCGCCAGTTCATGCGGCGCTATCAGGTGGACACGGCGCAGGGGGAGCGGGTGGCGCGGCTCGCGCAAAACATCCACGCGAGCTTGAACGACGAGCCCTCCGAAGCCGATACGGCGATGTTGCGCTGGGCGGCGAGCCTGCACGAGATCGGCATCTCGATCTCCCACGCCGGCTATCACAAGCACTCGGCGTACATTCTGGCGCAGGCCGACATGCCCGGCTTCTCCCAGAAGGAACAGGTGCGCCTGTCGCGGCTGGTGCTCGCACACCGCGGCAAGCTCACCAAGATCGAGGGTCTGCCCGAACAAAGCGCCGACTGGGCGCTCATCTTCGCGCTCAGGCTTGCAGCGCTTTTTTATCTCAGCCGCCGCGATCTCGCCTTGCCCACCCCTGTGTGCAAGGCTTCGAAAAGCGGTTTCCAGCTGACGCTGCAGCGCGCCTGGCTCGAGGAACATCCCATGACCGAGGGCGCGCTCGAAAACGAGACGGAAGAATGGCGGGCGCTGGGCATCAAACTCGAGTTGCGCAGCTCCGACAAGGAAGAGCGTCCGGCGATCGCCTGAAGGTCATGCTCGTCGGACACCGTTGCCCAGTGTCGGCGGGTACATTCGATGACCGATTTGATCACCTCGCCCGGCCCGGCGGACGAGAGACCCGGGTCGTTCAGTTCACGCGCCGCCGGTTCGTCGAGTTCGGTCGTCATGGAAGACCTCCGGATCCAAGCGTAGCCATCGCCCCGCCGACCTGATGCTATGGGAGGCGTGTTAAACGCGTGTGACGGCCGGGGAAAAACGCCGAGACGCGGGCCCGACAGTCAAGCCAGGCTGCGCCGAAAGCGATAACCGGTTCCCCGGACCGTTTCCACCAGGGAATCATGTTCGGTGGGCTCGAGTGCCTGGCGCAGCCGGCGTATGTGGACGTCGACCGTTCGTTCCTCGACAAAGACGTGATCGCCCCAGACCTCGTCGAGCAGCTGGGCGCGGCTGTAGACGCGCTCCGGATGGGTCATGAAGAAATGCAGCATCCTGAACTCGGTCGGGCCCAGGTCGATGTGGCCGGCAGCGGTGCTTACGCGATGCGCGACCGGGTCGATTTTGAGGTCCGCGATCTGGACGACGTCGTCGGTGAGCTGGGGGGCGCGGCGCCGCATCACCGCTTTGATACGCGCCAAAAGCTCGCGCGGCGAGAACGGTTTGGTGACGTAGTCGTCCGCGCCGCTCTCCAGGCCGGTGATCGTGTCCTGCTCCTGCGCCCGGGCAGTCAGCATGATGATCGGAATATCCTTGGTGCGCTGATCGCTGCGAAGCTGGCGCGCGAAGTTCACCCCCGGCGGACCCGGCAGCATCCAGTCGAGCAGCACCAGGTCCGGCAAGACTTCGCGGACCAGCGCCTCGGCTTCCGAGACGTTCGCGGCCCGCAACACCTGATGGCCGGCGTGCTCGAGGTTTACGGCGATCAGCTCCTGGATCGCCGGCTCATCTTCGACTACGAGTATCGCGCCGCCCATGATCGCCCCGCTCCTGCTCTCGTTCCACGCCGCGCTCATCAGCTGAGCGCCTCGCGCTCGACGATCTCGACTGCGGTGTGGCGCACATCCGTGCCCTTGACGATGTAGATGACGTCCTCGGCGATGTTCTTGGCGTGATCGCCGATGCGCTCGATCGCCTTGGCGATCCACACGATCTCGAGCGCAGTGGAGATCGTGCGCGGGTCTTCCATCATGAAGGTGATGAGCTGCCGCAGGATCGAGCGGAATTCGGTGTCGATCGCCACGTCCTGCCGGATGATGCTCGCCGCATCCGCCGCGTCCAGGCGCGCAAAGGCGTCGAGCGCCTGGCGCAGCATCGACAAGGCGATGTCCGCTGCGTGCCTGACGGTCGCAAAACGATGCAGGTCGGCATGCCCGCGCTCGTGAATCTGCCTGGACATGCGCGCGATCTTCTCGGCCTCGTCGCCGATGCGCTCCAGGTCGGTAACCGTCTTGCTGATCGCCATGATGAGGCGCAAATCGCTCGCCGCCGGCTGACGCTTGACGATGATGTGGCTGCAATCGTCGTCGATCTGGACCTCGCACTCGTTTACGCGAACTTCGTTTGCAATCACCTGGTCGATTAGCTCCTGATTGCCGTGCGCGAACGCTTCGATGGCCCCGCGGATCTGGGACTCCACCAGGCCGCCCATCTGCAGAACCCCCGAGCGCAAGGTCTCGAGTTCGTTGTCGTATTGCTTGGAAAGGTGTTCGCTGCCCATAGCGTCGCTCCTATTCAACCGAACCGGCCGGTGATGTAATCCTCAGTCTCTTTCTTCTTCGGCTTGATGAAAACCTCGTCGGTCACACCGAATTCCACCATTTCTCCGAGATACATGTACGCCGTGTAGTCCGAAACGCGCGCCGCCTGCTGCATGTTGTGCGTGACGATAACGATCGTATAGTCGTTCTTCAACTCGTGCACGAGTTCCTCGATGCGGCCCGTCGAGATCGGATCGAGCGCCGAGGCCGGTTCGTCCAGGAGCAGCACCTCGGGCTTGACCGCAATTCCGCGTGCAATGCACAGCCGCTGCTGCTGGCCGCCGGAGAGGCTGGTGCCGCTCTGCTTCAACTTGTCCTTCACTTCCTCCCAGAGCGCTGCTTTTCGCAAAGCCCATTCGACGCGCTCCTCCATCTCGCGCGGCGAAAGACTCTCGTATAGCCGAACGCCGAACGCGATGTTGTCGTGTATGGACATGGGGAACGGCGTCGGCTTCTGGAACACCATGCCCACTTTGGCGCGAAGGCGGTTCAAATCCTGGCTCGGATCCAAAATGTTCTCCCCGTCCAGCAGGATTTCCCCTTGCGCCTCCTGATTCGGATACAACGCGTACATCCGATTGAAAGTGCGGAGCAGCGTCGATTTCCCGCAACCGGAAGGCCCGATGAAAGCAGTCACCTTTCGTTCGGTAATATCGAGGTTGATGCTCTTGAGCGCCTGAAATTTTCCATAGTAGAAATTCAGGTTTTTCACCTGAATTTTCTGGGTGAGCGCTTGCTCGACCGGTTGCAGGACCGCAGCGTTCATGATTTCAGTATGTCGCCGTCCGGTTTCGGAAGAATACACGAGCGAACACGTTGAGAGCGAGCACGCTGAGGGTGATCAGCAAGGCGCCCGCCCATGCAAGCTTATGCCAGTCTTCGTAGGGGCTCATGGCAAACTGGAATATGACCACGGGAAGGTTGGCCATGGGCGCATTCATGTTGGATGTCCAGAACTGGTTGTTAAGGGAGGTGAAGAGAAGGGGTGCCGTCTCACCGCTGATGCGCGCAATCGCGAGCAGAATCCCCGTGATGATGCCCGCCTTGGCGGCACGCACGGTTACCAGCACGATCACCTTCCACTGCGGGGCGCCGAGCGCTGCCGCCGCCTCGCGCAGGCTGTCCGGGACCAGGCGCAGCATGTTCTCCGTCGTGCGGATCACCACCGGGACAACAATCAGGGCAAGCGCAAAGGCCCCGGCCCACCCGGAGAAGTGTCCGACGCGCACCACGTAGGCTTCATAGATGAACAGGCCCACGACGATCGACGGTGCGGACAGGAGAATATCGCTGATGAAGCGAGTCACAGGGGCAAGCCATCCCCGGCTGCCGAATTCCGCGAGATAAATTCCCGCCATGATCCCTACGGGCGTGCCCAGCAGGGTCCCGGCCGCGCCCATCAGCAGGCTGCCCATGATGGCATTCAGGAGCCCGCCGTCGCTGCCGGGCGGCGGGGTCATTTCCAGGAAGAGCTTCGCGCTGAGCCCGCCGAATCCCGCCTTGAACAACGTAAAGAGAATCCAACCGAGCCAGAACAATCCGAACAGCATCGTGAGCAGCGATACGATCAGGTTGAAGCGATTGATCAACAGCCGGCGCGTGTACAGATCCATGGCGCCCTCAGGTCATCCGGCCTTCGCGCCGCGCCAAGCGCAGCAACAGCAGCTTCGACAATGCCAGCACGACAAAGGTTATGAAAAACAAGACGAGGCCGAGCTCGATCAAAGCCGAAAGATAGAGGTCGCCGACCGCCTCGGTAAATTCGTTGGCGAGGGCCGATGCGATGCTGTTTCCCGGCTCCATGAGAGAAGCGCTGAGCCTGTGAGCGTTGCCGATCACGAAAGTGACCGCCATGGTCTCACCGAGCGCCCGGCCCAATCCAAGCATGATCCCACCGACCACCCCGACCTTGGTATAGGGCAGCACCACGTGCCAGACGACTTCCCAGGTCGTCGAGCCCAGCGCGTATGCGGACTCCTTCAATACTGCCGGAACGATTTCGAATACGTCGCGCATCACCGAAGCAATGAACGGAATGACCATGATGGCGAGAATAATGCCCGCAGTCAGGACCCCGATTCCCATCGGGGGCCCCTTGAACAGGGTGCCGATGACCGGGATGGAACCCAAAGTGGACTTGATGATCGGCTGGACGTGAGTTGCGAAGACGGGAGCGAACACGAACAATCCCCACATGCCGTAGATGATGCTGGGGATCGCGGCGAGCAGCTCGACGGCGGTGCCGAGCGGGCGGCGCAGCCATTTTGGCGACAGCTCCGTGAGAAAAAGCGCAATGCCGAAGCTGACCGGGATGCCGATGAGGAGCGCGATCGCCGAAGTGGTCAACGTGCCGACGATCGGCACGAGCGCTCCGAACTGTTCGGTGACGGGATTCCATTCGGCACTGGCAAAAAATCCGAAACCGAATGTCCGTATCGAGGACAGACTGCCGACCAAGAGCGAGATCAGGATCCCGGCAAGCAGCGCCAGCACCAGACAAGCGAAAAATCGCGTGGCATGCCGGAACAGCTGATCCAGCCGATAGTGTTTTCTCAGACTTGCGTCCGAAATCGTCCTCGACATGAGGGCAGCAGGGTCGGCTTGTGCCCGCCTCTGCAATGGGTTGACGACCGCGCTCATTGTAATTGCCCGGGATCAATCCTGCCCCGGGGACTCTCGTTACCAGACGGACTTGCCACTCGCGTCCTTGATCTGGTTCTTCCAGGACGCTTGAATCAGCTTGACCACGGAGTCGGGTAGCGGCACATAGTCGAGATCCATTGCGAGCTTGTCGCCGTCCGCGTAGGCCCAGTCGAAGAATTTCAGGACTTCCTTCGCCCTGTCCGGTCTGTCCTGGGATTTGTATACGAGGATGAAAGTCGCCCCGCTGATGGGCCAGCTGTTTTTCCCCGACTGGTCGGTCAAGATCAGGTACATACCCGGCGCCTTGTCCCACTGCGCCCCCGCCGCGGCCGCCTTGAAGGTTTCGATATTGGGCGCAACGAAGTTGCCGTCCCGGTTCTGGATGAGGGTATAGGTCAACTTGTTCTGCAATGCGTAAGCGTATTCGACATAGCCGATTGCGCCGGCGATGCGCTGAACGTAGGAAGCAACACCTTCGTTGCCCTTGCCCCCCACGCCCGCAGGCCAGTTCACCGAGGTGCCCTCGCCGACCTTATCCTTCCATTCCGGGCTGACCTTGGACAAGTAGTTCACCCAGATGAAAGTCGTTCCGGAACCGTCAGAGCGATGCACTACCGTGATATCTTGGTCTGGCAGCTTCACACCTGGGTTAAGGCTCGTCAGGACCGGATCGTTCCATTTCTTGATCTTGCCGAGATAGATGTCGGCAAGAACCGGCCCGGTAAGCTTGATTTCACCCGGCTTGATTCCGGGGAGGTTGACCACGGGAACATCGCCGCCGACTACCGTCGGAAATTGCAGCAGCCCGCTTTTCTCCAGCTCTTCCAGCTTGAGCGGCATGTCAGAAGCGCCGAAATCGACGGTCTTGTTCTGGATCTGCCGGATGCCGCCGCCGGAGCCGATCGATTGGTAGTTGAGGTTGTTCCCCGTTTTTGCCTTATAGGCTTCGGCCCACTTGGCGTAAATCGGATACGGAAATGTGGCGCCGGCGCCCGTAATATCGACGGCCAGCGCTGTGTGACTCGCTAAACCTACGGCAATCAGCAGTACTGCGAAGCGTTCGCAAAATCCAGAGAAGTACATCAGGAAACCCTCCAATCAGCACACAAAGAACGGAACATAACCGTGCATGCTACGGGGGCGAGATTGCAGTTACGTTACAGTCACAGAAATGAAACTTATCTTTACTTCAACGACTTAAGTGCGGCTGCAGAACGATCAGGTCGACGTCCCCGGTATCCTAGAGGCCAATGGGGCGAAGCTTGCTTCACCGAGATGCCGGTGCCGCCACATGCACGCGTTCGCGCCTCCTCGTCCGCGGGTTCAAGACCCAGATCGCACAGGCCTTGAACTTCTAGTCCGCTTCCGCGCCGGTAGGATTCAGACCCGCTGGACGACTAAGCATCGACAGATAAGCGACGGCGCCCACCGCGTCCACACCATTTCGGCAAAGCGACGCATGGAGTTCGTCAAAACGGTTTGCGTCCCGCGGCCACAGCTCGTGCACTACGCGGCGACGCGCTTCGCCTGCTTTCTGCTTTCCTCCGTGAGTCTGCATTTCGTGCCGCGACGACGCACTCTAAGTCTGAGTGACGCCAGATCATCAAAATCCATGTCGATTCTCAGCGACGATCGCGATCGAGTGCATCTCGAATTTGACGCTTGCCGCTTGTTTGGCGGCGTTTTGCCGCGAAATAATTCTTGCTGCTTTGCTAATTATGTGCAATGCTGCCGAAATATTTTTTCGGTGATCGCGAAAGATTGAACGAAAATTTTTCTTCCAAGCCGCTCGCTCCCAGTGTCGAGAGGCGAAGAGATTCGGTTCGACGGGGATTATTCCGGCGACTGAATAGGCCGTCGCAGCATGGACGGGCTTCGTGCTTTCCTTCCTTAACTTACGATGGAGGCCAGTGATGGCGAAGAAGAGAAAAGCCAAAAAGGCAGCGAAGAAAAAGAAGAAGTAGATAGCGCTAGGAGACCCGCCAGACCGCCGGAAATGCGGTCAGGAAACGCAGGGCGGGGAAATCGGCCGGGAAAGCTGCGGCGAAACCGGCAGCGCCAAAACGGAAACGGCGGTTCGACTGCCCTCCGTCGCGGTCGCGCCCGGGGCAGGACCTGCCCCGAACCCCGCAGCAGCTCGGTCGTTCACGCCCTGAGTGCGGGTTGAGAATGGACTGCGGTCGGTCCGGGGCCTTGCGCTCCGAACCGAACCGCAGACATTCGGTTCAGATCATTTTTTCAGTTTTTCCAGAAAATTCTTCCGGAATTTTGCGACCTTCGGTCGGACCACGAATGCGCAGTAGGGCTGCGCGGGGTTTCGCCTGAAGTATTCCTGATGGTAATCCTCCGCCACGTAGAACTTTGACGCCGGCACGACTTCGGTGACGATCGGGTCTTCGTAGATCTTGGCCGCACTGATATTTGCAATGACTTGCTCCGCCGCTGCCTTCTGCTCGGCAGAATGGTGGAAGATTGCCGACCGGTACTGCGTCCCGACATCGTTGCCCTGGCGGTCGAGCGTGGTCGGGTCGTGGATCACGAAGAACACCTCGAGGATTTCCTTGAATGACACCAGCTTCGGGTCGAAGGTGAGTTGGACTGCTTCGGCGTGGCCGGTTTCTCCCGAGCAGACGTCCTCGTAGCTGGGGTTCGCCGTCTTGCCTCCCATGTAGCCGGACTCGACTGATTCCACGCCCCTCAGATCGTCGAAGACGGCCTCCAGGCACCAGAAACAGCCCCCGGCGAGAGTAGCGATTTCTTTCCCTGCGTCGGTCATGTCGTTTTGCCTTTTTTTGCGGTTAGCGTGCTATTTTGTCGGTCGAGGTCGACCGCATTACAGTATGCCGAATTCGGTCCGTGGCCAAGCCCGGCGCGCCGTACCGGCCCCTTGGAGGAATCGAACATGAGTCTCTTGCGCAGCCTGCTCGCCGCCGTACTCGTCGCCCACGCGCTCGCCTGCTCTGCCCAGCAACCCGCTCCCGGACAGGCAGTAGCTACATTTGCGGGCGGCTGCTTCTGGTGCATGGAACCGCCCTACGACGCCTTGCCGGGAGTCATATCCACGACCTCCGGCTACATGGGGGGAACCAAGAAAAATCCCAGCTATGAGGAGGTGTCCTCGGGGACAACGGGTCACGCAGAGGTCGTGCAGGTCGTCTACGATCCGAAGAAGGTGAACTACGAAAAACTCCTCGAAGTATTCTGGAAAAACGTCGATCCTACCGTGCGAGACCGGCAGTTCTGCGACATCGGCAGCCAGTATCGCACGGCGATCTTCTATCACACCGAAGAACAGAAACGTCTCGCTGAGGCCTCCAAAGGGATGCTCGCGAAGACCAAACCGTTCAGGGACGATATTGTCACGCCCGTCGTGCCCGCAGGGGAGTTCTGGCCCGCCGAAGACTATCACCAGGATTTCTACGTCAAGAATCCGGTGAGGTACAAGTTCTACCGAACCGGTTGCGGACGCGATGCCAGGTTGAAGCAGTTGTGGGGCAGCGTTCCGCATTGACTCGGGTAGCCGATACGCGTCAGTTGACATCGTGAACGACCCTCGCATCGAGGTCGCACCCGAGCCCTCCAACCAGCCGCCGCCCCTGGCCGGCTACAACGCCTGGTCGGGGGACCGGATCCTAGTGGAGGCGGTGAAACGCGAAGGCGGTGGCTGGATCGCCGAGCGCGCAAGCCGCATGGGTGAGCTCGTCGGCAGCGAGCGGATGCAAACGCTCGCCATGCAGGCGAACCGTTACGCGCCCGAGCTGAGAACCCACGACCGGTTCGGCAATCGTATCGACGCGGTCGAATACCACCCGGCGTACCACGAGCTGATGGCGCTCGCTTTCGGCGCCGGGCTGCACTCGCTCGCCTGGACGGACAAGAGAGAAGGCGTGTGGGTCGCGCGCGCGGCGCTCAACTATCTGTGGAATCAGGGCGAAAATGGCGTCGCCTGCCCGGTGACCATGTCCTTCGCCGCGGTGCGGGTACTGCGCCACAGCGCGAAGCTCGCCGAAGAGTGGGAGCCCAAGCTCCTTGCCTGCGACTACGATCCGCGCCCGCTACCCCTCGCGCAAAAGCGCGCCGTTACAATCGGCATGGCGATGACCGAGAGGCAGGGCGGCTCGGATCTTCGCGCCAATTCATCACGAGCGGCGCCTCTGGGGGGAGGCGAATACGGGCTCTCCGGGCACAAATGGTTTTGCTCGGCTCCGATGAGCGACGCCTTTTTCACCCTTGCGCGTACCGAGGCTGGGCTTACCTGCTTTTTCGTGCCGCGCTCGCTTGCCGACGGCATCCGTAATCCCTTTTTCATCGAGCGTCTGAAGGACAAGTGCGGCAACCGCTCCAACGCTTCCTCCGAAATCGAGTATCGCGGCACCCGCGCGCGTGTCGTCGGAGAGGAAGGGCGCGGCATCGCCACGTTGATCGAAATGGCGCACCTCACGCGCTTCGATATCGTCGTCGCCTGCGCCGGGATGATGCGGGCAGCCCTCAACCAGGCACTGCACCACGCCGCGCATCGCCGGGCCTTCGGACGGCGGCTCATCGAGCAGCCGCTGATGCAGAATGTGCTTGCCGATCTCTCCCTCGAGGCCGAGGCGGCGGCGCTGCTGGCGTTTCGCCTTTCGCGAGCCTTCGACCGCGCGGAAGGTGACGAGCGCGAGCGGCTCTTGATGCGCCTGATGACACCGATCGCGAAGTACTGGCTGTGCAAACGCCTGCCTCCGCTCGTCGTGGAGGCAATGGAATGCCTGGGGGGCAACGGTTACGTGGAGGAGGCTCCGCTGGCGCGCCTGCACCGAGAGGCACCGCTGAACGGAATTTGGGAAGGCTCGGGGAACGTCATCTGCCTCGACGTCCTGCGTTCACTCGAGCGCGAGCCAGGCAGCATCGAGGCCCTGCTCGCGGAGATCGGCCGCGGCGGCGAGCGCTCGCGACGCGGAGCTGCAGCAATTTCACAATCGCTCAAGAACTCCGGCAGCATGGAATTGCGGGCGCGCCGCATCGTCGAGGCCATCGCGGTCGCGCTTCAGGCGAGTCTCATCTTACGACACGCCCTGCCGGAAGCTGCCGATGCCTTCTACGCTTCGCGGCTGGAGGGCGATTGGGGCCGCGCATTCGGGACCTTGCCGCCGACTACGCGCTGCGAACCGATTCTCGAGCGCGCGCGGCTTCCCGGCTAGGCCCTGATCGGAAGAGTGGCCGAGCCCGAACCGATTCGTCGAGCCGCGTCTTTCGTCTAGGCGGGCCGTATGCCTATGCAGCCTCGCGCGAATGGCTTACCGTCATCGCCTTGGGCACGGGTGTCTGCGTCGAAGTCACCAGCGCCAGATTGAGCAGTTCCAGACTGCGCTTGGCCGCGTACATGACCTGCCGTTGCATCCGCGGCGTAATGGCGTAGTGCTTGACAATTTCCAGCGCGAACTTTGGATGCTCGTCGTCGTAATGGGAATGCTCCCGTATCCACTTGTACGTCCTCGGGTTCATGTCCACGCCGGGTCGATCCCGGTAGGCCTCGAAACCCGCGCAAACCTTTCTCGCGATAGCGCCCGTAACACCTTCGATGGCAAAGCTCGTCGCCGCCACGGCTTCCGCAAGAGACCCCTTGGTGTTCACGCGCCACACCCAGTCGGTCAGCGACTGCACGTCGCGTAAGGGAGGGGTCCCGCCTTCCGCCAGGTCCAGCATCTGCTGCCGGTCCAGGCCGAAACCCTCGCCCATCCACAGCCAATGCTCGGCGTGCGCCTTTTCGATACGGATGTTCTCGATAAGAAAGGTGCGGGAGAAATCGTCCTCCACCTTGATCAAGGCTTCGGCGAGAAACTTCGGGAAATCGTAGATGAACGGGTAGATCTGGAGGATCCATCCCTGCATCCCTTCGACACTGAGGCGCGTCGATGCGATCGATTCCGCCCATGGACCGTTGACCAGATTGTCCCAATGGGGAGCCACGAACTCGTACATCGTAGCGACCCACCGCGGGTGCGAGGAGATCTTGTGTACCGAACTGGTGTTCATGTTCATGGTTTGCTCTCTCAGGTTGTGGAATTAAACTTAAACTCTCAGCTTGTTGAATTAAGAATCGTTGCGGGAACAGCCCAATGAGGCGCTGAATTCGTCCCGGTGCGCGCTATTCCTGCAGCCACTTGTGCCAGGAACGGACCCGGAGGGGAAAGCCAATGGCCCTGTGCGAAGTCCACTCCGATCTCGCGCAGTGCGGCCAGACCCATCTCTCCGTCCACGGCCTCGCCGATTGTTTTCTTGCCCATCACGTGTCCCACGTCGTTGATTGCCCGGACCATCGCGAGATCGACCGGGTCATGCGCCACGTCCTTGACGAAGCTGCCGTCGATCTTTAGGAAGTCCACGGGTAAGTGCTTGAGGTACCCGAACGAGGACATTCCGGCCCCGAAGTCGTCCAGCGAGAACAGACAGCCAAGGGACTTCAGTTCGCCAAAGAACCGCGCCGCCTTGTCGAAATTGGCGATGGCCGCCGTTTCCGTGAGCTCAAAGCAAATGGTCCCGGGGCGCATGACGTAACGCCTGAACTGGTCGCGGACGAATTCGAGGAAGCGTTCGTCCCCGATCGACGTGCCCGAGATATTGATGGCATAGGTTCCGCCGGTGCCGCCCTTGGAACCCAGGGAATTGATCTTGGCGAACGCGTCTTGAATGACCCACTGGTCAATCATGGGCATCATGTTGTAGCGTTCAGCGGCCGGAATGAACGCCATTGGGGGAATGATCTTGTCATGCTCGTCCAGCATGCGCACGAGCAGCTCGTAATGGTTGGTCCGGGGGGATTGATCCCCGATCGAGTGGATTTCCTGTGCATGAAGCACGAAACGCCCATCCTGGAGCGCTCGTTGCAGCCGAGACACCCATTCCATCTCGCCCCGGCGCAGAAACACCTCGCTGTCGTGCGGACGATAGAACTGAACGCGATTGCGTCCCTTCTCTTTCGCCATATAGCAGGCGGCATCGGCCGCGCCGAGTACATCCGTGAGGGTGAGCATTCCATCCGCGATATGCACTACGCCAATGCTCGCGCCGATGGTGAAAGATCTGCCCTCGCTGACAAAGCGAAAGTCGGCTATGCACTTCTGCAGTTCATCGGCGATGCGAATGGCCTCATGCATCGGGCAGTTTTCGAGCAGCACGCCGAATTCGTCGCCACCCAGACGGGCAAGAGAATCTCCTTCACGCACTTGCTGCTTCAACAACGCGCCAACCTGCCGCAGGAGCTGATCGCCGGCTGCGTGTCCGCAGGTATCGTTGACGATCTTGAACTGATCGAGATCCAGGTACATCACCACGTGCTGTCGCCCCTGATTGGTGGCCGTGTGCAAGGCCAGCCTCAGGCGGTTTTCAAACTCGGGGCGGTTGACCAAATTGGTGAGCTGATCGTGGCTCGCATGATAGGCGAGCTTCACCGCGTATTCCTGCCCCAGCTTGAGTTCCTTGAGTTCCCGCTCCGCACGATCGACGCGACTGACCATGCGCTGCGTCAGGAAAATCCCGAACGGAACCAGAGTACCCGCGACCGTCACGATCACGAGAAACAGCGTGGACTTGATCCAGCGCGTGGCCTCGCCCAGGGTGTTCGAGAACCGATTCTGCCAAGGCCTCAGTTCCTCGTTGACCTGGATAATGCGGTTCAGTATGAGTGCGAGTCCGGATGGGTCCACGCGGCCGGACAAGTGGAGAGCGTGGAGCTCCTCGGCGGCCGTGTCGAGCCTCGCGAGGAAATCGTCTCCGGTTCTCCAGATATCGAGCACGCTCTTCATGTAGCTCACGCGGTGAAAGCGCTGATACAGGCTGATGACGCCGGGGATGTCATCCGGGTGGGTTCCACCTTCGAGGAAGCCAGCCCGCACGGCGGCATAGTCCGGAGCAGCTTTTTCAAGCTCGAACCTGGCGCTTTGGAAACCCCGCGGCACCATGATCGCCTTCCGGTAGCTGCGGAAATCGGACTCGGACTTGGTCTCGGCGAAGCGCAACAGATGGAACACCGCTTCCTTCTGATTCTTCGACCACAAGCTCTCGCCTTCGACGTAGGCTCGACCCGCAGTGAGGATGTCTATGCTGACAATGGCAAGCCAGACCAGCACGGCGACGATCGCCAGGAATGGGGACACGATCAGGAGCATGCGTTTGCTCATCGCGAGCCATCCAATGACTTTCTTGAAGAAAGCCATAAGAGCTCTGCCGTCAACGTACTTCATAGCCGTTTGTCCGTTCTACCGGAACCTTTGAGGTACCGGAACAAGTTAGCACTCGCATTCGTCAGCAAACCGAACCTTCGACTTCTAGACAGCACGTTACGTGCCTGCGGGAGGAACAAACGGAACGTCGGGAAACCCGTGAAAATTACCGCTGGATGCTGAATCTTCCTTCCATTCAGCTTTGACAGGCGACGACTTCTCGCCAGAGGCGACAGAGATTCAACAGCCCACGATGATTACTCTAAGGGGGAAGAAGAACGCCGGGAAACACACCCGGCGTGTGGATCTCAGGAGATTGAGCCCGGTGAGCGATTCATCGCTCACCGCGTCTGCGGAACTGTTCTTCGGCGTCGACGAACCTTAGAAACGGTACGCGAATTGCGCGCCAAAGATGTCGACCGACCCCTTGTACGTTCCGACGAGCTGCCCCGTGAGGAAAGAACTTCCGCCGTTCGCCGGTTGATTGATGGGGGCATCCTTGATAAACAAATGCGCGTAGCCAAAGTCGAGCGTCGCGTCCTTGGACATCCTGTACCGGCCTCCGACGGACAACCAAATGCGGTTGTTGTCCGGAAGCCTGGCGGTACGATCGGTATCGTTGACCGGAGTCTGGTCGTAAGCGACGCCCATCTTGATCGACCAAGCATCATCGTAGCGGTACGTTGCACCGCCACCGACTCTCCAAGTGTTCTTGAAGTTCTCGGGCGTCGTGCTGAGCGTAGTCCCGTTTTCTCGGGTCACCACCAGCTGCTTGATCTTCGACCAACCGGTCCAAGTCACATCGCCGAGTAGTGTCCATTTCGGGTCCAACTTGTGTTGCAGCGCGACCGAAGCGGAGGCTGGCAGTTCGATATCCAGGTTCACGTTTCCGTCTGAAAACGCAGCCGCAAGCGCTGGGCTAATGCCCGTGAGGGTCGCGGTAGGAACGCCAGAGAAGGTAACGGTGCCGGCCACGTGATACTTGACCGACGAGCGGTAGGACACGCCCATTCTGGTGTCTGGTGCAACTTTGAACATCGCGCCAAAGTTATATCCCCACGCGTTATCGCTGCCCTTGACGGACGCCGTTCCTTCCTGGCCGGCCGCTGCCACGGCGCCGGCCGCTGCTGCGCTGCCCGTCGCACCGAAGGTTGCCGCGGCAA
>Ga0193745_1000050_pt1 | contig 22745 bp, 18 predicted proteins | sample L1a2metaG_FD_145899 | JGI IMG/M metagenome (GOLD analysis project Ga0193745, IMG submission 145899) | Soil microbial communities from a riparian zone of the East river system, Colorado, United States - L1a2 | ecosystem: Environmental > Terrestrial > Soil > Riparian zone | place: USA: East River... | reverse complement strand
CTGGCCTTTGCGTACGGCCTGGGCAACGCGCAGACCTTCGCTTTGGCCATCGGAGCTACGGCCGTGCTGATGGCCGAGCGTGCTACGCCGGCGTCGGTATTCAGGCGCCTCGCCGAAACAAAGCCCACCATCTTCTATGGGGTCCCGACGCTCTACGGGGCGATGCTCGCCAGCCCCGGGCTTCCGAAGAAAGAGTCCTTCGCGCTGCGTCTGTGCGTCTCGGCGGGCGAGGCCTTGCCGGCCGACATGGGCAGGCGCTGGAAAGAGAGGACGGGCGTCGACATTCTCGAAGGCATAGGCTCGACCGAAATGCTGCACATGTACATCAGCACCCGGCCGGGCGAAGTGCGGTACGGGGCGACTGGAAAGCCCGTGCCGGGTTACGAGCTGCGGGTGGTGGACGAGCACGGCAAGCCGGTGAAACCCGGCGAGCTCGGCGAGTTGCAGGTGAGCGGGCCGACGAGCGCCGCCTGCTACTGGAACAACCGCGAGAAAAGCCGCTCGACCTTCGTGGGCAGCTGGTTCAGGAGCGGCGACAAGTTCAGGCAGGACGAAGACGGTTACTTTGTATACGCGGGTCGGTCCGACGACATGCTGAGAGTCTCCGGCTTCTACGTCTCGCCCGCAGAGGTCGAAGCCGCGCTCGTCAGCCACGAGGCGGTGCTCGAAGCCGCGGTCGTCGGCCACGAGGACGACAACAGCCTGATCAAGCCCAAGGCATTCGTGGTGCTCAAGCAAGGCCAATTGCCGAGCGAATCGCTCAAAGCGATCATGCAACAGCACATCAAGGACAAGCTCGCGCCTTACAAGTACCCTCGTTGGATCGAGTTTGTGAACGAATTGCCCAAGACGGCAACCGGTAAGATCCAGCGCTTCAAGCTTCGCGGGTAGTCTTCCTCCCCGCAGGATCACGATTTAGGTTGCCTTGAGATCCTTCTCAGGCTTAGAATTTGAACAATGGTTCAAGTTTTGAATCGGAGTTCGAACGAGGCACCCTTGTCGGAGCGCGTCCAGCGCAAGAACGATGCGCGGCGCCTGGAGATTCTGCGCGCCGCCGCGCGCGTATTCCGCCGCCTGGGACTTTCGGCAACCGGCATGCGCGAGATCGCCGAGGAAGCCGATCTCTCGCCCGGCAACCTGTATTACTACTTCAGCGGCAAGGACGAGATCCTGCTCTTTTGCCAGGAGCGCACGCTCGAGCGCCTTTTTGCCGCGGTAAAAGACGCGCGCTCCGCGCCCGGCGCCTGCGCCGGGCGCCTGCGTTCGGTGATGAGCGCGCACGTGCATTGCATGCTCGATGAGCTCGAAGGCGCGACCGCGCACCTCGAGGTGGAAGTTCTGCCCGAGGCGATGCGCAAGGGGGTCATCGAGAAGCGGGACGCCTACGAGCGCGCGGTGCGCGGCCTCGTCTCCGAAGGGATGAAGCGCGGCGAATTCGCGCAGACCGACCCGTCGCTCGTCACGCGCGCGATGCTCGGGGCGGTCAACTGGACCGCGCGCTGGTATCGCCCCGAAGGACCGCAGTCGGTGGGCGAGATCGCCGATTCGCTCTCCGAGTACCTCGTCCGCGGACTGATGCCCGCGCCCCGTCCAAGGATTGCGAAATGAAAACTCCGGCGCCGAAAAACGTCCACCTGTCGCTGCGCGTGAATGGGGAGGAGCAGCAGGTTTCCTTCGCCCCGTACAAGACCTTGCTCGAGGTGCTGCGCGAGGACATGAACCTGACCGGCACCAAGCACGGCTGCGAGCTCGGTGAATGCGGCGCCTGCGCGGTGCTGGTTGAGGGCGTGCCGGTGCTTTCCTGCCTCGCGCTTGCCCTCGATTTCGAGGGGCGGGCGATCGAGACCGTCGAGGGGCTGGCGAGCGGCGGAAAGCTGCATCCGCTGCAGGCGGCCTTTGCAGACCTCGGCGGCGCGCAGTGCGGCTATTGCACCCCCGGGATCCTGATGACGGCGAAGGCGCTGCTCGAGCGCGAGCCGAACCCGAGCCGCGAGCGCATCAGAGAAGCGATCTCCGGCAATCTGTGCCGCTGCACCGGCTACCAGCAGATTTACGAATCGATCGAGGAAGCGGCAAGAACAATGCAGGAGTCGAAGCGATGACGGCCAGGAAACGTTTCGACGTCATCGGCAAGCCTCGCCGCCGCGTGGACGGCCGCGCCAAGGTCACCGGGCTGACGCGCTTCGCCGACGACGTGATGCTGCCGCGCATGCTGCATTGCAAGCTGCTGCGCTCTCCGCATCCGCACGCGATCATCGAGGCGATCGACGTCTCCCGTGCGCAAGCCCATCCCGGCGTGCATCTCGTGCTCACCGGCAAGGACTTCCCCATCACCTTCGGTATCCTTCCGGTGTCGCAGGACGAATACCCGCTCGCACCCGAGCGCGTGCGCTACGTCGGCGACCCGGTCGCGGCGGTCATCGCGAAAGACGAGCAGACGGCTTGCGAGGCGCTCGATCTGATCGAGGTCAAGTACCAGCCGCTGAAGACCATTTCCAATCCCGAGGAGGCGCTCGCAACGTCCGAGCCGCGCATCCAGAGCTACGGTGAGCAGGGCAACATCCACCGCCTTCAGGCCTTCGAGTTCGGCGACGTGAACGAGGCGCTCGCCAAGGCCGACCACGTGTTCGAGGATTTGTTCTTCTACCAGGGCAACACGCACCTGCCGATCGAGCAGCACGCCTCGGTCGCGGCGGTCGACGGCGAAGGCAAGCTTACGCTCTGGTCCTCCACGCAGGTGCCGCACTATATCCACCGCGCGCTCGCCAGTGCGCTGCAGATTCCGCCCGCGCACGTGCGCGTGATCGCATGCCCCAACGGCGGCGGCTTCGGGGGAAAATGCGACCTGCACAACCACGAGATCGTGGTGTCGAAGGCGTCCCTCGTGCTCGGTCGCCCGGTCAAGATATGTCTCACGCGCGAAGAAGTCTTCTACATGCACCGCGGCCGCCATCCGGTTCTGATGAAGATGCGTACCGGCGTGACCAAGGACGGCAAGATCACCGGAATGCACACGCAGACCTTGCTCGACGGTGGCGCATACGGCGGCTACGGCGTGGCGAGCACCTTTTACACGGGCGTTCTCCAGACGACGACCTACGAGATTCCGCGCTACAAGTTCGACGCCTGCCGCACCTTCACCAACAAGCCGCCCTGCGGCCCCAAGCGCGGGCACGGCACGCCGCAGCCGCGCTTCGGCCAGGAAGTGCAGCTCGACAAGATCGCGGAGAAACTCGGGATCGATCCGGCCGATCTGCGCCTGGGCATCGTCGCCAAGCCCAATACGCTTACCGCGAACTGGCTGAAGATAGGCACTATCGGCCTCGCTGAATGCATCCGCAAGGTCGTGGCGAGCTCGGATTGGAAAAACAGATTCAAGAAGCTTCCCGAAGGCCGCGGCGTCGGCCTTGCCTGCGGCGCATACCTGTGCGGCGCGGGACTGCCGATCTACTGGAACAAGATGCCGCAGTCGGGGGTGCAGCTCCTCATCGACCGCAGCGGCCAGGTCACGGTGTTCTGCGGCGCGACCGAGATCGGGCAGGGGTCGGACGACGTGCTCGCGGCGATCGTCGCCGAAGTGCTCGGCATCGACCCCTACGATGTGCGCTGCGTCACCGGCGACACGGGCCTCACGCCCGTCGACCTCGGCTCCTATTCCAGCCGCGTCACCGTGATGATGGGCAACGCCGCGATCCAGGCGGCCGAGCGCCTGCGCGAGCTGATCGCTCGCGCGGCCGCAGATCACATGGAGACGCTTCCAGAGAACGTCGGCTTCGCGCGCGGGCGCGTATTCCGCGCCGACGACCCGGGCAAGCTTATGAGCTTCCGGGAGGCGATCGTTCTCGCCGAGGAAAAATTCGGCACGCTCGGCTCGGTGGGCTCCTACTCGCCGCCGCGTGCACCCGGGCGCTACAAGGGCGCGGGCGTCGGGCCGTCGCCCGCGTACTCCTATACGGCGTGCGTGGTCGAGGCCGAAGTGGACCGCAATACCGGCTGGATCACCGTGCCGAGGGTGTGGATCGCGCACGATATCGGCCGCGCGATCAACCCGGTGAACGCGCGCGGCCAGGTCGAGGGCAGCGTGTATATGGGTTTGGGGGAGGCGCTTATGGAAGAGCAGGTGTTCCGGCGCCTGCCGCCCAAGCTCTCCAACGCGCTCGTACACAAGATCCCGTCGCTCCTCGAATACAAGAGCCTGACCTCGCTCGACATGCCCGAAGTGTTTACCGAGCTCGTCGAGGATCCGGACCCCAACTGCCCGTTCGGCGCAAAGGAGGTGGGGCAGGGGCCTTTGCTGCCTGTAATGCCCGCGGTCGCGAACGCCATCTATGACGCGATCGGGGTGCGCATCGACGAGCTGCCGATCACCCCCGACAAGGTGCTCGCCGCGCTGGAGAAGAAAACCAAGGGGGAAACGCCGCGCGTCGGGCCCGAGAGTTTTCCCGACGTTCCGTACCCCGAGCCGATGCTCGTGCCGCCGCCCTGGGAAGGCGGCGACGGCAATTCCATCAACACGCCGCGGCGCACACCCGTGAAGAAGGAAGCCGTCGCATGATGCGGCTGCCCTGGTTCGCGTTTCATTCGCCGAAGACCCTGGCCGAGGCGGCGAAGATCCTCGCCGCAGAAGGCCCGAGGGCGATGCCGATCGCAGGCGGGACGGATCTCCTGCCCAACATGAAGCGGCGCCACCAGACGCCGGCGACGCTCGTTTCGCTGCGGCAGGTCGAAGCGCTGAAGAAGATATCCAATGGCTCGGGCAGCACGCTCGGCGCGGGCCTGACGCTGAATGAAATCGTCGCGAACGCCGCGGTGCGGGAAAAATACGCGGGTCTGTGGCAGGCGGCGGCCCAAGTCGCGACCGTGCATCTGCGCAACATGGGCACGCTCGGAGGCAACCTGTGCCTGGACACGCGTTGCAACTATTACAACCAGAACTACGAGTGGCGCAAGGCGATCGACTTCTGCATGAAGAAGGACGGCGAAATCTGCTGGGTCGCCACCGCGAGCAAGCGCTGCGTCGCGACTTCTTCGACAGACACGGCGCCCGCGTTGATATCCCTGGGCGCGACCGTGCGCCTGGTCTCCACGCAAGGCGAGCGCGACGTAGCCCTCGCCGACCTCTACAGGAACGACGGCATCGACTACTTGACGCGCCGCCCCGACGAGATCCTCACCGAAGTGAAGTTGCCCGCGGCCGAGGGCTGGAAGAGCAGTTACTGGAAGCTGCGCCGGCGCGGGGCGTTCGACTTCCCCGTGCTCGGGGTCGCTGCGGCGGTGAAGACGGCGCGCGACGGCACCGTCGAAGAAGCGCGTATCGCGCTCGGTGCGGTCTCCTCGCGGCCGCTCCTCACCAAGGCGGGCGAGTTGCTCGTCGGCCGGAAGCTCACCGACGAAGCGATCGCCGAAGCCGGCCGCAAGGCCGCCTCGGTCGCCAAGCCCATGGACAATACCGATCTCGATCTCTACTGGCGCAAGGGCGTCGTAGGAGAGTTTGTCGGTTACGCGCTACGCGAGATCCGCGGCGACGACATGCGCGCGACGCGCGTTCGCATCGCGCGGCACGCGCTCTAGGACGACTGCACTCCGATCAGCTTCTGTATCACCGGCCGCGAGCCTTCGAGCGCCACCCGCTGCATGTAGAACGCGAGACCGCGAGCGCCGCCCAGCTCCTCGCCGCCGCCCGCGCGCCCCGGACCTCCGTGCACGAGCTGCGGCAGCACCGTTCCGGGCCCCGGCGACATCTCGATCTTCGGATGACCGAGGAAGAGCCGTCCATGATACGGCGCGATGCCCGAGACGATCTCCTCCAGAAACGCAGCGTCTTCCGAATACACCGAGGACACGAGGCCCCCGTTGCCGCGCGCGACGATCGCGGCCGCGTCGGCGCCTTTGCCCGAATAAGGCAGAAGCGAGGCCACCGGGCCGAACACTTCGCGCGCGTGCACTGAAGCGGCGAGCGCGTCCTTTGCGAATTCCATCAGCACCGGCGAGATGAAGAATCCCTTGCCGGCGAGCGGCGCGGCGCTGCCGAACGCGGCCTTGCCTTCGGCGCCGAGCTTGGCTACGCCTTCGCGCACGTCGGCGAGCTGGTTGCCTGATGCCAGTGGCCCCATGCGCGTTTCCTCCAGTGCGGGATTGCCGACGCGCACGATTTTGAGTCCTTCGGCGAGGTCGTCGCGCACGGTGGCGGCATGCGCCTGCGGCACGAGCACGCGCCGGATCGCGGTGCACTTCTGGCCGGCCTTCTGAGTCATGTCGCGCAGCACGTCCTTCAGGAAAGTCTCGTACATGTCGCCGCCCGGCTCCGCATCGGGTCCGAGCACCGCGGCATTCAGGCTGTCCGCCTCGACGTTCACGCGCACCGATTCGCGGATGATGTTCGGCAGCGCGCGGATGCGCATGCCCGTATCCCCGGATCCGGTGAAGGCAAGAACATCCTGCGCGCCGAGCAAGGCCGGCAGGTCGCGCGGCGCACCGGCGAGAAGCGAGAGGGCGCCTTCGGGCAACACTTTCTTCTCGACGAGGATTTCCATCACGCGGTGCGCGAGCATCGCCGAGCTGGTCGCTGGCTTGGACAGCACGGGCATTCCCGCAAGGAGCGCCGAGGCCGCTTTCTCCGCCAATCCCCAGGCCGGAAAGTTGAATGCGTTGATATGCACCGCGACGCCGTGGCGCGGCACGTTGATGTGCTGGCCGTGAAAGCGCGGCGAGCGTCCGAGCTGCACGCCTTCGCCGTCGATGAGGAATTTCGCAGTGCCGAGCGAGGCACCCAGCTCGGCGTAGGTCTGGAGCGTGAAGATCGCGCCGTCGACGTCGAACTTCGCGTCCGATCGGGTGTTGCCGCCGTTCGCTACTGCGAGCTCGAGCAATTCGTCTCTGTGCGCCTGGATCGCTTTCGCCGTCTCTTTCAGGAGCGTGCCACGCTCTGCGAAGGACAGCGCGCGAAGCGCCGGCCCGCCTTTGTTGCGCGCATGGTCGAGCGCAGCGGCGAGATCGAGACCGTCACTCGATACCTGGGCGAGCGGCTCCTCGGTCGCGGGATTGACGAGCGTCTGTGACGCGCCCGAGCCTTCGACCCAGCGGTCGCCGAGATAACTGCGCAACGTCTTCATTTGAAACTCCGATGCTTTTCGACTGACGCTAGGATAGCCGAAGCGCACGCAGTCTTGAATACAACCGAAGGTCGACGATGCAGGGTGAGCAATGAAGAGTTGGCGTAGCCGGCATGGACTGGCCCGCTGCCGCGGACTGGGTCAACCGCTTGAAGTCGGTTCAGCCCGCCTCAAAGCTGCGGATCTCGAACAGCGCCTCGTTCAGGCTCATCTCGCCGGCTTCCAGGAGCTTGCCGACCAGATGCTCGGTCAGCAGCATAAGCCGGGCCAGCACGGCCTTGGTTTCGCCGTACAGCCGCTCGCTCTGCGCTTCCATAATGCCGCGCGTTTCCTCGTCCACTTCGCGGCCGCCGCCGTGACCGTCCTGGGCGAGCGCACCAAAGTTCAGGCGCGTCTTGCGGTACATGCCCATCTCACCCACGGCGTGGTGCAGGAGCTGCGTCACCCGGGTGATGTCGTTGTGCGCCCCGTTGGTCGTGCCTTCCTCGCCGAAGAACAGCTCCTCGTTGGCCATGCCGCCCAGCAGCACGCGCACGTCGTGTTCGATGTCGCCCTTGGTCTTGAGCAGGTTGGAACCCTGCTTGTGGAAGACGAAGCCCAATGCGTTGGTGCGCGGGTTCGCCTTGAGCGAAATCTTGATGGTCTTCATTTCGGCCAGGATTTGCTGCCAGTTGCCGTTTGCTAGCTTGCGTTCGTGTTCGAGGTCCACCAGGAAATGGCCCCATTCGTGCACGGCGATGATGCGGCGGTCGCGCTCGCGCTCCTTGGTGGTGTTGGTGTTCACGTTGCCCACCAGCACTCGCTCGGCGGCCTGCATCAGGGTATCGGCGCCGATCATGTCACCCGCTTGCACGGCCGTGATGCCAGCCTGGTTGACGATGGTTTCCAAATCGGCCGGGCTGCGGCCCTCGGTCACCTCCACCACGTGGCGCAGGTCCAGGTCGGGCAGGACCTTGTCGGCGCGCTGGTGCAGATAGTGGGCGAAAATGGCCAGTCGCTCTTCCCGGTTGGGCATGCGAAAGTCCACCTTCATCTGAAAGCGGCGCAGCATGGCCTCGTCCATCTTCATGGTTTCGCTGTTGAAGTTGCTGGCCACGATCCAGATGATCTCGGCTTCCTTCCTGCTGCGCACGCCATCCAGCACGGCCAGAAGGGTGTTCGCGGTGTCGTCGTCGAACTTGCGGCGGCCGCCGCGCTTCATGAATAGATCCTGCGCCTCGTCCAGGAAGACGATGCAACGCTTGCGCCGCTTGGCCATGGCCATGATGCGGCCGAGTGTATTCGAGCCGCCTGCCACGTAGCCCGTTTCCAGGTTGGCCGCGGAGTGAAACAGGATGGGGAGGTGCAGTTCCTTGGCCAGGTAGCTGGCCAGCTTGGTCTTGCCAGTACCCGCCGGACCGCTGAACATCACGTTGAAGGGCTTGCTGATGCCATACTCGGCATACTCCGCGCGGCGAAGATACTGGTCCTTGATCTGTGCCACCTCGGCCTTGATGTCATCCATGCCCACCAGGTCGTCGATGGAGCCCTGCACCTGCGCCGGCTCGATGAACTTGAGCAACTTGAACTGGCCCTTGAGCTGGAAGTACAGGAAGGCCAGCACGCCGAGCGTCAGCGCGGCCGACAGCACGCCGCTGACGCCGGCCTTCCAGCCGTCCTTCTCGGACTGCGGGCGGGCGTCGGCAAAGCGCTGATCCAGGCGCTCGAGCAATTCGAGGCTGGTGGCGCTCAACTCTCCGCGCGGAACGAAGACAAGCTTGCCGCCCCACGGCGCGGTGACGGCCTTGTCAGCGAAGATCTTGGTCTCCATGTCGCTGGGGTAATACGCGTGCTGCTTGCCCTGCGATTCGATCAGGATGATGCGCTCCGATACGTTCCACATCAGTGGCTTGTAGATCACGGTGATGCGCTCGACCGGGTTGTTTTCCAGGAAGCTCAACACCGAGCCGGCGCCGAATACCACGGGCAGCTTGTCATTGAGCGTCCAGAGCGCCTCGCCCGCCTTCCCGGCAACGGCCATGGTCTTGACCTGCTCGGCCACCGCAGCCTGCTTCTGGATGAGCGTGAACGAATAGATGGCAGTGGCCGGGATCAGGAGGGCAATGGCCAGCACCGTCAGCCTGACGGCCAGCGACTGGATCACGAACCAGTCCTGCAGCCGATTGGCGGCCTTCCTGATGGCGAGCCACAGGCCCGTTGAGGCGGGCGCGTGCTCGCTGGGTTTCGATAAATCCGACATGGCAACCCTGCCTGGCGGGCGCTGTGCCATGTTCCGGAGGCGCCGGAACACGTGCCTCACGATCACGCCGGGCTCGGCTGCCCGTATCCGCGAGAAGCTCGCTTCAACCCTAGCGCAGCCCGAAAAACGACAAGATAAAGAGGACGACCACGATCAAGCCGACGATGTAGATGATACTGTTCATTGAGATTGCCTTCGCGTGAGTTAAGGATCGGATCGCGTGCTCGAAGAGAGCGGCGCACAAGCTACTAGCCCCTATCGTGCCCTTCTCGGCCCGAATTCTCGGTGCGCCAGCGCGCATAGAACCCGATAGTTGTCCGCGATAGTCTCCTGCGATCTCCTACTCCCACTCGATCGTTGCCGGCGGCTTGCTCGAGATATCGTAGACCACGCGGTTGATGCCGCGCACTTCGTTGATGTGGGGTGTACGAGGAACCCTGATCACCGGTCAGCACGCGCCGGATCGTCCCGCGGCAGCACGTCGGCGAACGCGTCGAAGCGCTTCCACTTCGGCACCGGCGGCGTGGTGCCCTCGCGCGGCACGTAAGGCGAGGGCTCGACCATCGTCATGCGGTGGATGTAGCGCGGGCAGTTGGGGAAGATGCGCTCGGCGCGCACCCGCACGATGAGTTGCGCTCCTGCGAAGCTCGCGAGCAACGGATCATCGTGGACGGCCGATGCGCTGCCGTTGACGCGCAGGCGGTTCGGTCGCTCGAAGTCGATGAACAGCAGCGCCACCGCCGGGTTGACGAGCAGATTGCCGAGGCTGCGGAACATGCCGTTGCCGTCGTAGCTCGGGAACGTCAGCTCCGCTTCTCCGGTCACGCGAACGAAGCCGGGCGCTCCGCCCTTGAACGAGCAGTCGGGCCGCCCCTCGCCGTCGGCGGTGGCGAGGAAGAACATCGTGCGGCTTTCGATGAACGTGCGGTCTTCGTCGCTGAAATCCTGGCGTGCCAGTTTCTCGTCGAGCCGGTCGGCGAGACGGCGCGTGTCGAAGCGGTCCTGCAACTCGCGCATGCCGGCGTGGTAGGCCCGGGATGTTTCGTCGTTCATGGCGCTACTCCTTGGAGAAGACCACCGGCCGCGCCGGCTTGGTGTTGACATGCAGCTGGAACAAGTCCGGCCGCGCGTAGTGGCCGACGACGTCCAGAGCGCGCCGCGCTACTGCGACCCGCTCGAGGTCGATCTGCGCGTACAGGATACCCAACTCCTCGCGCAGCGGCCCGGCAACGATCTTGCCGCCCGGGGCGACGACGACCGAATCCCCCGGGTTGATCCACTCGTCCGGGTCGGGAAAGAGTTCCGCCCTGCCGGGGACGACGTCCGGGATGTCGCGCCCCTGGAAGGCGCAGCCGCTGCACAGCACCCAGCACCCGCCTTCGCGGGCGATGTGCTGCATGGTCGCGATCGAGCGGTCGCCGCTGTCGTAGGTCGGCGCGACGTAGATCTCGACGCCTTGCGCGTACATGGCGCAGCGCGCCAGCGGCATGTAGCTCTCCCAGCAGATCAGCGCGCCGACGCGCCCGCAGGGCGTGGCTACGGGTTTCAGACCGCTGGCGTCGCCGAAGCCCCAGACCATGCGCTCGGGGTTGGTCGGCATGACCTTGCGGTGCCGGTTCAGGAGCGCGCCATCGGGCCCGATCGTGACAACAGTGTTGTACAGCGTTGTCCGGCTGAAGTCGGCGTCGAGCTCGTGAATGCCGCATACGACGCTGACCTGGTGGTGCCTGGCTGTCTCGCGCAGCGGCGTGAGATCGTCGCCGGCCAGGTTGACCGCGTTGGCGCGCAGCAGCGAATGCAGACGTTCGCTGAGCGCCATGTCGCCGCCGGGCCGAAGCCGCCAGATCCAGGCCGGATACCCGGGAATGAAGGCCTCGGGAAAAACGATCAGGCACGCCCCGGCCCGCGCGGCTTCGTCGATCGCGGCCACTGCCTTGGCAAGCGTCGCCGCACGATCGAGGAACACAGGCGCTTGTTGAACGATGGCGACGCCCGACACGGCTTGCTGTTGCTAGGAGATATCTTCGTGAATGCAGAGGGTGTTGCCCTCCGGATCCTGGAACCACGCCGCCTTTTCCGAGCCGAGCACGGCGACGTGATCGACGGTCTTGAAGCCGGGCAGGTCGTAGTCGGCGAACACGACGCCGCGCGCCTCGAGTGCGCGGATCGCGGCGACGATGTCCTTGACCTGGAAGCTCAGCGTCGAGTGCGTGGCCTTGGTGCCGCCCGGTTTCGGAAAGAGCGCAACCTCGGTTCCGCCGCAGCGATATACGAATTTGCCGCTGAGCTTGGCGCCTACGGCCTCGAGCCCGAGCTGCTCACCGTAGAAGCGGCGGGCGCGCTCCAGATCGATGACCGGGAGCATGCAACTGATCTGCGTGCCATTGAGCACGTTGTTGCGTGGTGCGGGTGCATTCATATTGCCTCCTTGAGTTTTAGGCCTCCGGAACTTCCGGTCCGGGCAGGTGCGGCCTATACTCCGCTCGAAGGGCACGACCGCGCCATACGTGTTTCCACGTAGTCGCGCGCCTTACGGGGAGTCCATGGCAATCCTTGCAGGACGCATCGCCGAGCAGGGTCTGAAGCTGCTGAACGAGATCGCGGCCGAAGCCTGGAGCCTGGAGAGCTTCGCCAGCTCGGGGCTGGACAGGTTGCCGCGTCTGGTCGCCTCCGAAGTGACCACGCTCAGCATCTGCGACCTCGTGCACGGCCGCCGCACGGTGTTCAGCACTCCCAATCGGGCTTTCTCCGCCGGCGAGCGGGCTTCGTTCGACGCGCATTTCCACGAGCATCCGCTCGTGCTCTATCACTCGAAGACGCCGGGCGGTGTCACCCATCGCATCAGCGATTCGCTCACGAGCTCGCAGTTCCGGCGCACGCCGCTCTACAACGACTATTACCGCTGCGTCGGCATCGACCACGTGATGGCGCTGCCGTTGTACGTGGACCGGCGTTTTCTCGTCAGCTTCGTCTTCAACCGCAAGCGCCGCGATTTCGACGAGGCCGAGCGCGACGCGCTCGACCTGCTGCGGCCGCAGCTCGCCGCGCTCTTCGGACAGTCGCTGTCGCGGGAGCGCACGCGCTCGCTGCTCTCGCAGCTCGACTCGCTCGCGGCCCCGAGCGGCTGGAGCGCGATCGAGCTGGACGGCGAGCGGCGCGTGGTGCGCGCTTCAGAGGCGACACGGGAACGCATCCAGGCGTGCTGGTCGGACTGGAAGGGCGGCGAGGGCGAGCGCCTGCCCGAAGCGGTCGATCGCTGGCTCCAGGAACGCCTGGCAGGAGTGGAAAGTCTAGCCGGCGCAGCGGTCAGCGGCTCGCTCACGGTCGGGCGGAGCGGGAGAGTGCTGCGCGTGCGGCTCGTGCCCAACCCGGCAGGCGGCAGCGGTTATCTGCTTTTCGTCAGCCTCGCCGTCGAAGCCGATTTTCCCGCGTCTGCCGCGGGCGCTGCCCTCACCCGGCGCGAGCGCGAAGTGCTGCAATGGGCTGCGGCGGGCAAGACCAACGTGGAGATCGGGGCGATTCTCGATATGAGTCCGCGCACGGTCGAGAAGCATTTCGAGCACGTTTTCGAGAAGCTCGGCGTGGGGACGCGCGTGGCAGCCGTGATGCGGTTGCTGGCGGGTTCGCCGCAACGTTGATCAGCCGGTGTTTCCGATAAACACCGGCAGGCCTCCGACGACGGCGCCGCGGGGCATGGCCGCCTCGCCGCACTCGCTCGCTTCCGCGGCCGGCGTCGACGTGCTCCGGGCCGGAGGTTCGGCGGTGGACGCGGCGATCGCTACGGGCGCCGCCCTTTCGGTGCTCTACCCGCACATGACGAGCGTAGGCGGCGACGCGTTCTGGCTGATCTACGACGCAGAAGCGCGCCGCGTGCGCTACCTGAACGGCGGCGGACGCGCAGCGAAGGGCGCTGGCATCGACTGGTTCCGCTCGCGTGGCATGAGCGAAATCCCGCTGCGCGGTTTTCTTCCGGCGACCCTGACCGTTCCGGGCGGAGTCGCCAGCTGGTGCGCTGCGCACGAGCAATATGGACGGCTGTCCCTCGCGCGCGATCTCGCCGCGGCGATCGGGTACGCGCGCGAAGGCTTTCCCGCCACCGGGCGGCTTGCGCGCGCGATCGAGCTGCACGCCGCCGATAACGCGCTGAATGCCCAGGCTCTCGCGATCTTCACCCCCGGCGGCGCGGCGCCGCGCGCGGGCGGCAAGCTCGTCAACCGCGGGCTCGCTCTGGTTCTGGAGCGGATCGCGGCGGCCGGGCACGAGGGCTTCTACGCCGGGGAGACGGCACGCGCCCTCGCGAGCTTCTCCCGCGCGGGAGGCGGATTTTTCGACGAGGCGGACTTTCGTGCGCAGCGCGCAAGCTGGGGCGAACCGCTCTCGGCGACCTACCGCGGTGTCGAGATTTTCGAAACGCCGCCCCCGACTCAAGGTTTCACCGTGCTCGAGATGCTCAACCTCGTCGAGTCGTACGAGATCGGCAGGATGGATCCGCTCGGTCCCGATCTCGTGCACTTGCTGGTGCAGGCGAAGCAGATCGCCTATCACGACCGCGACAGGCTGCTCGCCGACCCCGAGTTCCAGCCGGTTCCGGCCGAGCGGCTGATTTCGAAACCCTATGCGGATGAGCGCCGGCGCCTTATCCGCACCGAGCGTGCGCTTCCCTGGGACCTGGTTCCTTCCTACGGCACCCTCGCCGGGGACACCGTGTTCGTCTGCGCGGTGGACGCGCAAGGCAATGCCGCGGCGCTGATCCAGAGCCTTTATTTCACGTTTGGGTCAGGGGTGGTCGCGGGCGAGACCGGCATCCTGCTGCAGAACCGCTCGGCTTACTTCTCGCTCGATCCACTGCATCCCAACCGCCTCGAGCCGGGCAAGCGCCCGATGCATACCCTGATCGCGTCGATCGCACTCAAAGACGGCCGGCCCTGGCAGGTCCTGGGCTGCATGGGCGCGGACGGCCAGCCGCAGATCCATCTGCAAGGCTACGTGGGACTGGTCGATTTCGGCTTCGACATCCAGCAGGCGCTCGAGATGCCGCGCTGGCTCTCGGGACGCTTCAACATCGGCGATTCGCGCGACCTTCTCAACATCGAAGGGCGTTTTCCGGAGGCGACCGTCGAGGAGCTCGAGCGGCGAGGGCACACGGTAAATCGCTGGCCGGATTTTTGCGAACTCGCCGGCCACGCGCACGGCATCACGATCGATCCGGTGTCCGGCGTGCGCGCAGGCGGCGCCGATCCGAGGAGCGACGGGGCGGCGATAGGATACTGACCCGGGGCTTCTTGACGCTCCATGCGCGGGAGCGAACAATGCCTGACAAGTCCGAACAAGAGGAGGAGCGCAGTGCCGTCCCGCAGCAGCGCCGACCATTCCGTCAGCCCGCCCGTCGTCAGGATTCCCCGCGACTACAACGCCGCGTACGATCTGGTCGAGCGCAACCTCGCCGCCGGCCGCGCGGCCAGGCTCGCCTACATCGACGACGGCGGACAGTACACCTTCGGCCAGCTCGCCGAGCGCGTCGACCGTTTCGGCTCGGGGCTGCAGGCGCTGGGCCTGGAGATGGAGCATCGCGTGCTGCTCGTCCTCACCGACACGATCGATTTCCCCACGGCATTCCTGGGGGCGATCAAGGCCGGGATCGTCCCTGTCGCCGCGAATACGCTGCTGACTCCGAAAGACTATGAGTACATGCTTTCCGACAGCCGCGCGAAGGCGCTCGTCGTGTCCGGGCAGCTTTTGCCGCAGTTCGCGCCGATGATCGGCAAGCTCCCGTTTCTGGAGCACGTCATTGTCTCGGGGGGCGGCGCGGCGGGCCATATCGCGTTCAGAGACGTGCTGGCGAAAGGCACTCCCGAATTATCACCGGCGCCGACAACGTCGGACGACGCCTGCTTCTGGCTGTATTCCTCCGGGTCGACCGGCATGCCGAAGGGCACGGTCCACGCCCAGTCGAGCATGATCCTCACAGCGGAACTCTACGCGCGCGGTGTGCTGGGGTACCGGGAGAGCGACGTGGTGTTCTCGGCGGCGAAGCTCTTCTTCGCCTACGGTCTCGGCAACTCGCTTTCCTTCACCCTGGCAGTCGGAGCGACGGCGGTCCTGATGGCCGAGCGACCCACGCCTGCGTCCGTTTTCAAGCGGCTCATGGAAAAAAAACCCACGCTTTTTTTCGGGGTACCCACCCTCTACGCAGCGATGCTCGCCAGCCCTGACTTCCCGGCCCGGGATTCCCTTGCGCTGCGCCAGTGCATTTCAGCCGGGGAAGCGCTGCCGGCTCAGATCGCAAAAAGCTGGAAGGAAAGAACCGGCGTGGAGATTCTCGACGGAATCGGATCGACCGAAATGCTGCACATCTTCCTTTCCAACCGGCCGAACGACGTGCGCTATGGAACCACGGGCAGGCCCGTCCCGGGTTACGAACTGCGCCTGGCGGACGAGCACGGCGACCCGGTGAAGCCAGGCGAGATGGGCGAGTTGCAGATCAGCGGGCCGACGAGCGCCGCGTGCTACTGGAACAACCGCGAGAAAAGCCGCAACACCTTCAACGGCGGCTGGACGAAGAGCGGGGACAAGTATACGCAAGACAAGGACGGCTATTACGTATACGGCGGGCGCTCGGACGACATGCTGAAGGTCTCCGGCATCTACGTCTCGCCCGCGGAAGTCGAGGCCGCGCTCGTCGGGCACGAGGCGGTGCTCGAAGCGGCGGTGGTCGGCGCCGAAGACGAGAACAAGCTCATCAAGCCCAAGGCGTACGTCGTGCTCAAGCAGGGCAATTCGGGGACCGACGCATTGAAGGCCGCGCTCCAGCGGCACGTCAAGGACAAGCTCGCGCCTTACAAGTATCCGCGCTGGATCGAGTTCCTCCCCGAGCTGCCGAAGACCGCGACGGGAAAGATACAGCGGTTCAAGCTGCGCGGCTGAATCGGCGGAGCCCGGGCGTGCTGGCGTGAAACCACTGAGCATCAAGTCCAGAGTCACCTTTATCGCCACGGCTGCCCTGCTGGGGCTGCTTGCGCTCGTTTCGGCGGTCCAACTGAGCTTCTTCAAAGTCGGATTGAGGCAGGTTCTCGAATCCCAGCAATTCACGCTCGTGTCGCGCGTCGCCGACGATATCGATCAGACGCTGATGTTGCGTTTGAACGCACTCGTCGGCCTCGCAAAGATTCTGCCGGCCGACGAGCTCCGGCGCCCGACCGCAATGCAAAAAAACCTCGAGAACCGGCCGGGATTGCAGAGCGAATTCGACGCCCTCTCGGTGATCGCCGCCAACGGAAAGTTCGTTGCGGCGGTGCCTTACGACAAGGGGCGCGAAACGCTCAACCTGAGCGACCGCCCCTGGATCCGGGAGGTGCTCGACCGCGGGCGGCCGATCGTGTCGCCGCCGCATCGCGCCCGGCTCAACGGGGAGCCGCAGGTGGTTCTGGGGGCGCCCATATTCGGCCCACGCGGCGAAGTCGTGGGCGTGCTGGCCGGCACCCTCAACCTGTTTCGTTCGAATTTCCTCGGCAACATCGGTCGAACGCCCGTCGGCAGGAGCGGCTCTTTTGGGTTGCTCACCAAGGACCGCCTGGTCGTCATGTCCGTCGACAAGGACCGCATCATGACGCAAGGCCCGGCCCCGGGCGCGTCTCCGTTCTTCGACCATGCAGTAGCCGGGGCGGAAGGCACCGAGGAAAGCGTCGGCAGCGGCGGGCTGCACGCGCTGTTCAGCTACAAGTCCCTGCAAAGCGTTCCATGGGTGCTCGTGGCCGCGCTGCCGGTCGAAGAGGCGTATGCACCGTTCGCCGCAGCGCAGAGGCAAATTGTCCAATTCATGGTGGTCGTTGCCTTGCTGCTCGCCCCGCTCATATGGCTCGGCGTGCGATCCGTGCTCAAGCCGCTGCTCGCCTTGCACCAGACCATCCGCAGCAGCCGGAGCGATCCCGGCGCGGTTCCCGAGGTCCCGGTTCGTGAAGGCGACGAGATCGGGGATCTCGCCGCCGATTTCAACGCCTTGATGCGGGAGCGCAACGAGGCCGCGGCCGCGCTCCAGGACAACGCGCATCGGCTGCGCTTGATCACCGACAACACGCCCGCACTGATTTCGTACGTCGATTCCGGGGAGCGCTACCAATACGCGAACGCCACCTATCACGAGTGGTTCGGCATGACGCCCGAGGAAGTGTGCGGGCGCACCATGCGCGAAGTCTTGCGGGAGAACTACCCGTTGCGGGAGCCGCACATCCGCGACGCGCTCGCCGGAAAGGAAGCCAGATTCGATCTGCCCATCTCGTTCGGAGGCAGCGAGCGCCACACCCACACCCGCTACGTCCCGGATGTGCGCAGCGACGGCGGCATCGCGGGATTCTACGTGCTCGCGACCGACGTCACGCCGCTCAAGCGCACCGAGCAGATGCTTCGCGAAAGCGAACAGCGGCTGAGCCTGGCGCTGGAGAGCTCCCAGCTCGCGCTGTTCGACTGGAACATCGCGACCAACGAAATCTTCCTGAGCGAGCAATGGGCTCTGATGCTCGGCGGGAAACCCGCTCCGACCCGAACGACATTCGACACGCTGGAACGCATGGTGCATCCGAAGGACGCCACCGACCTCAGCCGCTTGATCCGCGATGCGCTCAAGGGTGTAACGCCCTACTACCGCGCCGAGCACCGAGTCCGCAGGAACGACGGAAAATGGATCTGGATCCAGAGTCACGGGCAGGTGACGGCGCGCGGTCCGGACGGCCAGGCGCTGCGCCTCATCGGCACCAACGCGGACGTGACCGAGCGCAAGCGCGCGGAAGCCGATCTCGCCGAGAGCCGCGCGCAGCTTGAGCGCGCGGCTCAATACGACGGCCTGACCGGCTTGCCCAACCGCAATCTCCTCGGCGACCGGCTCGAGCAGGCGCTCGCCCGCGCGCGCAGGAACCGGCAATTGATCTCGCTCTTCTACCTCGATCTCGACCGTTTCAAGGATATCAACGACGCGCGCGGGCACGCGGCCGGCGATGCCCTGCTCAAGGCCTTCGCCGAGCGCCTCAACGCCTGCGTGCGCGAAACCGATACGGTGGCGCGCCTTGGCGGGGACGAGTTCGTCATCCTTCTCGAGGACGTGCGCGAGGACGGGGATGCCCGCGCGGTCGCCGACAAGATCATCGATGCGATGCGCAGGGAATTCCACGTCGACTCGAAGGCGCTGCGGGTCACGACCAGTATCGGCGTCGCTTTCACGCGGGGCGACACGACCAGCGAGGACCTGATGAAGCAGGCCGACGCCGCGCTCTACGAGGCGAAGGGAGCCGGCCGCAACAGATATCACGTCGCGCGTCCGGCGCTGGAAGTGGTCGAAGGCAGGTCGCACGGCCGCGGGGCAAAACCGGGGCACAGCGGGAAGAGCTAGGGCACAAGGCGCCCGGGCACCTCGAGGTCAGTCGAGCACATGATCGATTCCGTCCGGGCCTGGGTGGAGAAGGCGAAACGCATCGTCGTTCTCACCGGCGCCGGAATTTCTACAGAATCGGGGATCCCCGACTTTCGTGGGCCTCAAGGGGTGTGGACGAAGGACCCGCAGGCGGAGAAGCTCTCGAACATCCATTACTATGTCGCCGATCCCGAGGTGCGCAGGAGGTCCTGGCAGTCGCGCCTGGCGCATCCGGCATGGACGGCGCGTCCGAACGCGGGCCACGCGGCGATCGTGGAGCTCGAGCGGTGCGGCAAGCTCCACGCGCTCGTCACTCAAAACATCGACGGATTGCACCAAAAGGCGGGCAACTCGCCCGAGCGCGTGATCGAGGTGCACGGCACGGTGCACGACGTGGTGTGCCTCTCGTGCGGATGGAAGGGACCGATGCAGGCGACCCTCGAGCGTGTTCGCTCGGGCGAATCCGATCCGCCCTGCAAGCGCTGCGGCGGAATCCTGAAGAGCGATACCATCTCGTTCGGGCAGGCGCTCGTGCCCGAAGTGATCGACCGCGCCATGCGGTCGGCAGCCGAGGCGGACCTCCTGATTTCAGTCGGCACGAGCCTTCGGGTCTATCCGATCGCGGGGGCCGTGCCCGCCGCGAAGAACGCGGGCGCGCGCGTGGTAATCGTAAACGCGGAAGCCACGCCGTTCGACGGCGTCGCCGACGCGGTGCTTCGCAGCGCGATCGGGGAGACGCTTCCGCGCATCGTAGGGACACTTCGATGAATTCATCCTCGATTCTCCCCCCGGCGCGCATCGGATTTGTCGGGCTCGGAAAAATGGGTCGTCCGATGGCGCGCAGGCTATCGGGGGCCGGGTACCGGATTGTGGCGCATGACCTGAGAGCGGACGCGCTCAAACACGCCTGCGTCGCGATCGAGGCCGAGGCACCGGGGTCGCTCAAGGCTATCGCCGAGAGCTGCGAGGTGGTAATCACGATGCTCCCGGATGGGGAAGCCGTTCGCTCGGTCGTGCTCGGGCCGGGCAGCGCCGGAGATTGCCTCCTCGCAGGGTTTTCGCGTGGCAGCGTCCTCATAGACATGAGCTCTTCATCTCCGCTGGGCACGCGTGCACTCGGCGCACAGCTCGCAGAGCGCGGTGTTGCGATGCTCGACGCGCCGGTATCGGGCGGCGTGAGGAGAGCGGCGGACGCGACGCTCTCCATCATGGCAGGCGGTGACGCTCAGAACGTCGCGCGCTGCCGGCCGTTGCTGGAGGCGATGGGCAGGCAGCTTTTCGCGACCGGCCCGCTCGGTTCGGGGCACGCGATGAAGGCTCTCAACAATTATGTCTCGGCGGCGGGCCTGGTCGCGGCGGCCGAAAGCGTGCTTGCCGCCCAGCGCTTCGGCCTGGATCCGGGAAACGTCGTGGACATTCTCAACGCGTCGACGGGGATGAACAATTCGACCCTCAACAAGTTTCACCAGTTCATCCTGTCACGCAAGTTCGATTCGGGCTTCTCGCTCGACTTGATGGTGAAGGACTTGAAGACCGCGCTCGAGGTCGTGCGCTCGACCGGAACGCCCGCTCCGCTGGCCGAAGCATGCCTCGAAGCCTGGACCGACGCGCAAGATGCGCTCGACCCGGGGCTGGATCATACCGCCGTGGTGCGCTACTGGGAGAAGCTGGCAGGAGTGGAGCTCGAGAAGAAGACCTGATACGCCTGCATTTGCCTAGATGAAGCAACCGCGGGCACAATGATGCAGTAAAGTGGGGTGTAGCTTTGGCGCTGCATCGGTTCACCATCCGTGAAAGAGAGGATCTTCCATGATTCACTTGAAACTTCCGCTCTTGGCGGCATTCGGTTCGGCTTGTCTGCTATTGGGTTGCCAGTCGGCGCAGAAATCCGAAACTTCCGCGACGAGTTCGACAAAGGCCCAGGCTCCTGCGACGACAAAAGCACCGGCGGCCAAGGCAGGCGACGCCAAAGAAGGGGAAATAATCGGTACCCCTGCAAAGAACAGCAAGTTCACCAAGCTAAGAATGGGCATGGGTATGAAGGAGGTCACCGACCTGATCGGTCAGCCCACTGACCAAGGCGCGTACGTGACGGGCAAGGCGTTCATTCCTTTCTACTTCGGTGGCGATCGTTATCGGCACGAGCTGGTGTACAAGGGCCAGGGGCGCCTGGTATTTGCGGGTGGCAGCGTAGGTAACCTCGGAGCCGGCCGCCTGATCCGGATCGCTCACAACGCGAATGAGCCCGGCTATCGCTGATCCGGTCGGATTTGACATCGAGATCGGAGCCTAGGCATGGCCACGCCCGAACTCAAGTCGTCAGAGCTGAAGCTCGAGCCTGACAAGCTCTACCTGGAGGAAATTTTCACCGATAGGCGCATCGGGACGATCCGTCGCTTGACCCCTGTCGCGAAAGACGGAAAACCGGATGCCTCGAGGACCGTCCTCTACGTCGGGGAGACCCAGATCATGACCCCCGCCGGCTCGATCCCGATAGCGTTCGAGATCGGCGCGGACTCGCTTGGCGAGGCTGCCGAGAAGTTCGGGCCGCTCGCCAAAGATGCGATCGACCGCACCGTGCGCGAGCTCCAGGAGCTGCGCCGCCAGGCGAGTTCCTCGATCGTCGTTCCGCAAGGCCCCCTGGGCGGCGGCGGCAAGATCCAGCTGCCCTGACAGATTTCTACTTGAGGAGACCGGCTTTGCGGGCAAGCCCCTGCACGCGCGCGTGCTCTTCGCGGATCTCGGCCAGGAGCTTCTCCGGCGGGGAATAGTCCATCAGCATTCCCAGCGGCTTCAACTTCGCGCCGATGGCCGGGGACTTGATGACGCGCTCGAGCGCCGGAACCAGCGCTCGCGTGACTTCGGCGGGCACGCCTGCGGGCGCGAAAAATCCCACCCAGACCCCGAAGAGCTGTTCCGAGTAGCCGAGCTCCGACAGCGTCGGGATATCCGGAAAATCCGGATACTTGCTCGAGATGACAATGCCGCGCAGCGTGCCGCTCCTCAGATGGCCGGTCATCGTGCCGAGCGCGAGGACGACGCCTTCGACGTGCCCGCCGAGCAGGGCGGTAACGGCGGGCGAGGCGCCGGTGAACGGTACCGTGGTGAGCCCCGCTCCGGTGAGCGAGTTGAGCGTCAGAACGCAGAAATCGCCCACCGATCCCGCCCCGGCGGTGCCGATGCGCACGTTCCCCGGATTCTTTTTCGCGTGCTCCGCCATTTGGCCGAGAGTCTTGTAGGGAGCGTCGCCGCGCACGGCAAGGATGGTCGGCGAGCGCATCGCGAGTCCGAGGGGCGTGAGGTCGGTGAGCGGGTTGTAGCTCGCGGTATTGGGATCGAGGACCGAGCGGAATACGAGCGAGGCGTTGTTGGTGAGGATGATGGTGTAGCCGTCGGGCTTCGATTTCACGACCAGCTCTGTGCCGAGCGCGCCGCCTGCGCCGGGCCGGTTCACCGGGATGATCGCCACCTTGAGCTCGCGGGAAAGCTCGTCGGCGATGGCGCGCGCGGAGGTATCGGTCGCGTCCCCCGGCGCGAGCGGAATGACGAGCGTGACCGGCCCTTTTGGGTAGTCCTGGGCGTGGATCGGGGTCGCCGCTGCGAGCAACAGCGCCGCGCATGCGTTGAGCGCGATTTTCATTTTCTGAGTTCTCCCTTCACGGCACTTCGTAACCCAGCTCCCGGCATCGAGCGTGCGCGTAGCGGACTCCCGCGGCGCGTTCCAGTCCGTCTCCGTTTGCCGCGACGACTTTTCCTTCGCGAATGTAGAGAACCATCGGGTAGAACCCTTCATAGGCTCCGCGCCTATCCTTGTCGTTGATCATCACGCACACCGCCCAGCCGTATTGGCGCTCCCGCAGGACCGTTTCCTTCTGGTAGAGGGGCGCGGGCCCGGCCTTGAACTCGATCAACGCAAAATTGGGCTCCACGAGCCGGGTTCTCAGGTAGTCGCGGACGATTTTTTCGTAGCCTTGCGGGCGCGGGCCGTAATCGA
>Ga0193745_1000049_pt1 | contig 23082 bp, 22 predicted proteins | sample L1a2metaG_FD_145899 | JGI IMG/M metagenome (GOLD analysis project Ga0193745, IMG submission 145899) | Soil microbial communities from a riparian zone of the East river system, Colorado, United States - L1a2 | ecosystem: Environmental > Terrestrial > Soil > Riparian zone | place: USA: East River... | reverse complement strand
CGGCACTTCTAGGATAACACCGCCGGCACGGCGGATAGCCTGATGTTATCAGGCTAGAGCTTCCTCACTTCTTGAAGAATTTCCTCACCGTCATCCCGGAGGTTTCGGCCCAGTAGACGTTGCCGGAGCGTAGGCTCCCGGGATCAGTACCACCACCGCAGCGAACAGAGCGAAAAATATCCGGCGGGCACGACGAATCAGGGTCATGGTCGTCCTCCTTGGGTGAAGTTCGCTTGGGGAGCTATTTTTCCGCGGCTTCGCGCGACTGCTGCGACTGCTGCACTTGCTCCATGGCCTTGTCGATATTCTGCCGCGCCTGCTCCATGGTCTTCTTGGCTTGCTCTACTTCCTGCTTCTTGAGCGCGGCGGCGGTGGCCGCGGTGCTCGCGGTCTCGACACCACAGCCGGCAAGCGCCGCGGCTGCGATCAGGAAAATAAAGCGTGTCATGGCATTTCCTTCCGGGGTAGGGGGCCGAAACAGGATAGCACTGCCGGCGTCAGCCGAGCTTCGCGGCCACCGCCCTTGAGAATTCCCCGGTGCCGAGTTTCCCGCCGAGATCCACGGTGCGTGTCGCGGGGTCGTTCAGCGTAGCGTCCACAGCCGCGTCGATATTTCTTGCCGCGGCGGCAAACGCATCGTCGTTTTGGCGCGCGGCGATCCATTCGAGCAGCATGGCGGCCGAAAGGATAAGAGAGGTGGGGTTCGCCTTGTCCTTTCCCGCGATGTCGGGCGCGGAGCCGTGCTGGGCCTGTGCGAGGCAGTATTCGTCCCCGGCGTTGATCGAGCCGCCGAGACCGAGGCCGCCTGAGAGCTCGGACGCCTCGTCCGAAAGGATGTCGCCGTACATGTTCTCGGCGACGATCACGTCGAAGCGCATCGGGTCGCGCAAGAGGAGGGCGGCCATGGCGTCCACGATCACTTCCTCGAGTTGCACCTGGGGAAAACCCTGCGCAACCTTGCGCACTTCGCGCAACCAAAGACCATCCGAAATCCTGAAGACGTTGGCCTTGTGTATGGCCGTGACTTTCCTGCGGCGGGTCATCGCCGCTTCGAAAGCGCGGCGCGCGATGCGCTCGCAGCATTTCGCGGTGACTCGGCGCACCGCGAGCGCCATATCCTCGGTCGGCATGAATTCCCCTATGCCCATGTGCATGTTGCGGTCGGCATAGAAGCCTTCGGTATTCTCGCGGTAGATCACCAGATCGACGGGTTTGCCGGTGAGCCCGACGCCGAGGCGCGATTTTGCCGGGCGGATGTTGGCGTAGAGATCGAGTTTGGTGCGAAATTCTGCCGAAGGGTTGATTCCACCCTTGTCGCGCGGCGGGTACTCGTATGTCGAAAGCGGTCCGAGAATCACGCCGCCCGAGGAGCGCGCCGCCTCCAGCACGCGGGCGGGGAGCGTCGTGCCTTCCTTCTTCAGGGCGGGGAGACCGATTTCCTCGCGCTGCCATCCGAGACCGAGCTTGAAGAGGGAATTCGCACGATCGAGAACGGCGAGCGTCGCCGCGGTGATCTCGGGCCCGATGCCGTCGCCGGGAAGGACGAGGATCTTCATTGCGCCGGAATCCTGGCGTCTTTGATCAGCTTCGCGTACATCCGCAAATCGCTTCTTATCAGCGCGGCGAGCTCTTCCGGCGTGCCGGTCACGATTTCGTTGCCCCCCTGAGTGACGAGGCGCTCGCGCACGTCGGGTGCGTGCATCGCCTTGACGATCTCCAGGTTGAGGCGATCGACGATCGCCCTGGACGTTCCAGCCGGCGCGAGCACGCCCTGCCACTGCGAGATGTCGAAGTCCTTGATGCCCGCCTCCTGCATGGTCGGCACCTCCGGAAGGGATGAGGCGCGCTTCAGACTGGACGCCGCGAACGCGCGCAACTTCCCGGCGCGGATCTGCGGAACCGATGTAATGACGGTGTCGAACATGAATGTCAGCTGGCCGCCGAGCAGGTCGGCAAGCGCGGGTGCGCTGCCTTTGTAGGGCACGTGCGTGAGCTGGGTATTCGTCGCGAGCGCGAACAGCTCTCCGGCAAGATGGTTGCCGCCGCCGACCCCGGTGGAACCATAGGAGACTGCGCCCGGTTTCGCGCGCGCCGCGTCGACCAGGTCGGCGATGCTCTTGATCGGGGAGCCGGCCAGCGTCACCAGCACATACTGGTACACGACGCACTGCGCGACCGGGGCGAAGTCCTTCACCGGATCGTAGGGGACCTTGGCGTAGAGGATCGGGTTCACCGTGATTGGGCCGTTGGCAGTCGCGAGCAGCGTGTACCCGTCAGGGGCCGACTTGGCGACGAAGTCCGTGCCGATGCCGCCGTTCGCGCCGGCGCGGTTCTCGACGATGAAGGGCTGTCTGAACGCATCGCCGAGCTTCTGGGCGAGGGTGCGGCCAAAAATATCGGCGTTACCGCCCGCGACGTAGGGAACGACCAGGTGCACGGGCTTGGCGGGGTAGTCCTGCGCCGGCGCCGCTGCGGACAGCATGGCCGCGAGCGCAAGCGTTGCGAAGCCGATTTTCATGAATCCTGCTCGCGGAAATGGCGGGGCTACAGGCTATCATATGCGGCATGATCAATCGGCGTTCCGTCGGTGCGGCGCTCGCGGCGATCTCCATGCTCTCCTGGGCTGCGCGCGACGCCGGCGCCCAGTCTTATCCGCAACGTCCCGTCCGCCTCGTCGTTCCTGCACCCGCGGGCGGACCGACCGACGTCCCGGGCCGGCTTATCGCCGATGGATTGTCGGAGCTCTTCGGCCAACGCTTCGTGGTCGAGAACCGGGTGGGCGCGGGCGGGCTGGTGGCAGGCGAGTTCGTCGCGCGTTCCGAGCCCAACGGCTATACGCTGCTCTACGCGAATACGAGCGTGCTCGCGGTGAATCCCGCCCTCCAGGGGACGAACATGCCCTACGACCCGGCCACCGCGTTCGCCCCGATCGGTTTCGTCTCCAATTCGCCGCAGCTTCTCGTGGCGAATCCGAAAGTCCCTTATCGATCCGTGCAGGAGCTCGTCGCCTGGGCGAAGAGCAATCCGGGCAGGCTCAACTTCGCCACCGCGGGGGTCGGGACGCTGCCGCACCTCACCTATGAATTGTTCAGGATGGAAACCGGGATCCAGGCGCTCAACGTCCCCTACGCGGGCGGGGCACCGGCGCTCACCGCGGTGATCGCAGGACAGGCCGACGTCCTTTTCGACCTGGTGCGCACGCGGGTCAAGAGCGGCGAAGTGCGCGCACTGGCCATCACCGGCACGAGCCGCGACGCGGAGCTGCCCGACATTCCGACACTCGCCGAGAGCGGTTATCCCGCCGTGACGTCGACCTCCGGGACGGGAATCGTAGCTCCGGCGGGAATCCCCAGGGAAATCGTCGCACTCCTCAATTCGAAGCTGAACGAGCTGATCGAGCGCCCGGAGACTCAAGGCAGGATGAAGTCCTTCGGCCTCGTGCCCAAGAGCGGTCCGCCCGAGGAATTCGGTGCGTGGGCGGCCCAGGAACGGCAGCGATGGACGCGCGTCGTGAAGCAGTCCGGCGCGAAGGCGGAATAGGATGTCGCGCCTCGCCGCCGCGTTCGGTTCCTCCCACAGCGTCATGCTCGCCGCCGAGCTGCAGGACTGGCTGAAGGGATTTCACCAGAGCGACCTTCGCATGAAGTACTACGATCGCGAAGGCAAGCCGCGGTCCTATGCCGACGTGCTCGCAGGCGCGCCGCCGAACATCGCGCAGCTGATCAGCGGCGAGGCGATCACGGGGCGTTTCAACGAAGTGCAGGACGCGATGAAGCACCTCAAGTCCGAGATCGGCTCTGCGAAGCTCGACGTGCTGATCGTCGTCGGCGACGATCAGCACGAGCTTTTCCAGGACCTGCACATGCCTTCGATCGGAATTTACTACGGCGAGAGCATCCGCAATGCCGGCCGGGCCAATGCCAAGCGGTTCAGCTGGCCCGAAGAGTGGTACAACCGCGCGCAGATGCGCCGCTTCGAGGAGGAAGGAGACATCGACTATCCCTGCCACCGGCCTCTTGCGCTCGCGCTCATCGAGGGCCTGGTCGAGCGCGAGTTCGACGTTGCGGCGGTCGCGGGGCTCGGCGCCGACCAGCACGAGGGGCACGCCTATTCCTTCGTGCATCGCTGGTATCTCAAGGGCGACGCCACGCGGATGCTGCCGGTCGTTCCGATTTTCCTCAACACCTACAATCCGCCCAACCCCCCGCTGCCGAAACGCTGCGTCCGCCTCGGAAAGACGCTGAAGGAGCTGATCGAAAGTTATCCGGAAGACCTGCGCGTCGGATTGCTTGCCTCCGGGGGCTTGAGTCATTTCGTCGTCGAGGAGGAGCTGGACCGCGCGATCATCGAGGCGCTGCGGCGGAAGGATCTTGATTTCCTCGCCGGGCTCGATCCCAGGCGGCTGAAGGCGGGGAGCTCGGAGATCCGCAACTGGATCGTGGTCGCGAGCGCTGCGACGCATCTCGACCTCAAGTGGATTTCCTATACGCCGTCCTACCGGACACCCGCCGGGACCGGAATCGGCCTGGGCTTCGCGAGCTGGAGTTGAACGCCGCCAAGCCGCCCTTCCGCGCCGACCAGGTCGGGAGCCTGCTGCGGGTGCCGGAGCTGCGCGCTGCCCACGAAAAGTCCCTGCAGGGACAGGTTGGCGCTGCGGCGCTTCGCGAGCTGCAGGACCGCTGCATCCGCGACATCATCCGGTTCCAGGAATCCGTGGGGCTCCACGCGATCACCGACGGCGAGTACCGGCGCAGCTCGTTTCATGCCGATTTCATAGAGAAGCTCGACGGAGCCAGGGCCGCCGGGCGCCTCGACGTCAAGGATACGGTGAGCGGCCTGGACGAAAACAGGACGGTGACCGGCAAGACCTTTGCCCCGCGCGCTTTCACGATCGTCGGCAAGCTGCGCCACGCGCGGCCGATCGAAGTCGAAAACTTCGAGTTCGTGAAAGCGAACACCCAGCGCACCGCCAAGCAGACGATGCCGTCGCCCACGATGCTGCTGCGCGGCGGCCGGGCGGCAGTGAGCTACGAGGCGTACCCGGACCTGCAGGAGTTCCACGCCGACATCGCCCACGTCTACCGGGAAGAGCTCAGGCAGCTCGGCGAAGCCGGTTGCCGCTACGTCCAGCTCGACGATACGAACTTTGCGTTTCTGTGCGATCCGAAACTCGCCGATACCTTCCGCCGGGACGGGTACGACCCGGATGAAATGCCCGGGCGCTTCGCCAGGCTGATCAATTCGGTCGTCGCTGGCCGGCCAGCCGGGATGGTGGTCGGCATCCATCTGTGCCGGGGCAATTCCGTGGGCCAATGGGCGGCTCAGGGCGGATACGAGCCGGTGGCCGACGTCCTGCTCAACAAGGTCGACGTGGATGCGTACTTCCTCGAATACGACGACGAGCGCTCGGGCGGCTTCGAGCCCCTGCGTTTTTTCCCGAGCCGCTCGCCCAAAAAAATCGTGCTCGGGCTGGTGAGCACGAAAGTGCCGACGATCGAATCGAAAGACGCACTGAAACGGCGCATCGAGGCAGCCACGAAATTCGTGCCGCTGGAAAATCTGTGCCTCAGCCCGCAGTGCGGCTTCGCGAGCACATTCCGCGGGAACCCGATCTCGGAAGAGGTGCAGCGGCGCAAACTGGAGCGAGTGGTCGAGGTCGCAACCGAAGTGTGGGGCTCAGCACGGTGAGCGGCTTGAAAGCTTTACCCGGCGCCTCGCCCGTAGTAGATTCGTATTCTCCCGGGGGGGCACGAGAATCGAATCCAGGATGACGGTCGAACGCCCAGACACCACGGCCCAGCGACGTCGGCTTTCTTCTTCCGGCGCGGAGGAGAGCGCACGTCTTTCGGCCCTGCGCAGCTACTGCGTGCTGGAAACCGGGCGCGAGGCCCGCTTCGACGATCTGACTTGCCTCGCGGCGACCATCTGCGAAACGCCGGTATCGCTGGTGAGCCTGGTGGACACGAACCGCCTGTTCCTCAAATCGGCGCACGGCATCGATCTCCGCGAGGTTCCGCACCCGGATTTTTTCTGCGGTCATGCCATTCGTCAGCGCGACCTCTTCGTGGTCCCCGACGCAAACGCGGATCCGCGTTTCGCAAAGCACCCGCTGGTGGTCGATTCACCGCGTGTGCGCTTCTACGCCGGAGCGCCTCTGATCACGCCGCAGGATTACAGGCTGGGGACGCTGTGCGTGATCGATTTTGTCCCGCGGGAGCTGCAGCCGAAGCAGCTCGAGATACTGCGCATCCTCGGACGGCAGGTGATGTGCCAGCTGGACCTGAATCTGCAGGCGATGCGCGATCCGCTCACCGGCTTGTACAATCGCCGCCAGCTCGAGGAAGGCCTGCACCGCGAAGTCCTGCGCGCGCGCCGCCTCGGAGGAAACGTCGGCGTCATGGCGATCGACGTGGATCATTTCAAGCGGGTCAACGACACGCTGGGCCACGAAGTCGGCGACCGGGCCCTGAGGGGGATCGCGGAGGAATTGTCCTCCTGCGTGCGCGAGGAAGATATCGCCTGCCGGGCCGGCGGGGAGGAATTCGTCATCATCCTTCCAGGGACGGGGAAAGCGGCGTTGCGCACGCGCGCGGAGGCCGTGCGCCGGACCATCGAGCAGGCCCAGATCCCGGCAGGGGACGGAACGCTCAAGCTGACCGTCTCGATAGGAATCGCGAGCTTTCCCGCCTACGGCGATACCGGGCAGGCCGTGTTGCGTGCCGCGGATGTGGCGCTCTACAAGGCCAAGGCGGCCGGACGAAACCGGGTGACCATGTGCACGCCGGGCGATGCGCGCAGTTCGCCAGCCAAAAACCGCTTGACGGTCTAGCTATCGAATCACTTGGATCGATCCATCGCGGGTCATTGCCCCGCGGCTTTTGGGTGCATTTTTGAGTCAGTCCGGAGGCACACCGATGAGTGCGGGTTTCAAGGGCCGGCGGGAGGATCTGAGGCTGGTCACGGGGCAGGGCAAATACACGTCCGACTGGAATCTTCCCGGACAACTCTACGGCTGTTTCCTGCGTTCCGACCGGGCGCACGCGGAAATCATCTCGGTAGACACGGCGCCCGCGCTGGCGTCCTCCGGTGTGGTCGCAGTGCTCACGGGGGCCGATACGGCCAGGGCCGGCTTCAAATCCACGCCGCAGCTTGCGCGCTATCCGGGCCGCGGCGGCGCGACCATCAAGGTTCCGCACCGCGACGGTCTCGCCAACGGACGCGTACGCTTTGTCGGCCAGGAAGTCGCCCTCGTGGTGGCGAAGACGGCGCTCGCCGCGCAGGATGCCACCGAGAAGATCGAGATCGCATACCGCGATCTCCCGGTTGCGATCGACGCGGAGGCGGCGCTTGCACCGGCCGCCGAACGGCTTTATCCGGAGATTCCCGGCAACCTGTGCTTCGATTACGAGTACGGCGATGAAGCGAAGACCCACGAGGCCTTTTCGCGGGCCGCTCACGTCACGCGCATCGTTCTGGACAGCCAGCGCATGGTCGGAAACCCGATGGAGCCCAAGGCCTGTCTTGCCGCATACGACGCGGCGGCCGACAAGTACGATCTGTATGCGAGCTCGCAAGGCCTTTCGCTCATACGCGGAACCGCGAGCGGCATCACCGGAATTCCTCCGGAGAAGATCATGGTCCACGCCCGCGACGTGGGCGGCGGCTTCGGGATCCGCTCCGACGCGTATTCGGAATACTGCGTGGCGATGCTCGCCGCGAAGATGCTCGGCAAGCCGGTGAAGTGGACTTCTTCGCGCTCCGAGACGTTCCTGTCCGACTACCACGGCCGCGCCGCAAAGCTGACCGGCGAGCTCGCGCTCGACAAGGACGGGCATTTCCTCGCGATCCGCATTCAATGGATCGTGAACGCGGGGGCCTATCTCTCGACGCCGGGGCCGCTGATCAATACGCTTCCTCCGGGCCTTCACGCGATCAATCTCTATCGCATCCCGGCGATGTACGGCCGGCATCGCCTGGCGCTGACCAATACGACACCCACCACCGCCTACCGCGGCGCGGGGCGGCCCAACGTCTGCTATCTCGCCGAGCGGCTGGTGGAGGAGGCGGCGCGCGAAACGGGCGTAGATCGGATCGAGCTGCGCCGGCGCAACCTGATCCCGAAGGACGCGTTCCCGTACCAGACGCCCAACCCCCATTCGGTATACGACAGCGGCGATCCGCACGGCCTGGTGGACGAAGCGGTAAAGCACTCGGCGTGGGAATCGTTCGGCTCGCGCCGGGAGGAAGCCCGGCGCCGCGGAAAAATGCGCGGCATCGGCTGCGCCGTGTTCATCGAGCCCTCAGGAGCGGGCGGGGCGCCCAAGGAGGAGGCGATGATCAAGTTCGGCGAATCCGGCAATGCGCTTCTCTATGTCCTTGCCGGCTCGTCCGGGCAGGGACACGAAACGGTGTTTCCCGAGGTCGTCGGCGAAGCGCTTGGAATGGACCCGGAGAAAATCACGCTCAGGGCGAGCGACCCGGACGGGCCGCGCCTCGTCGGCGAGGGCACGATCGGCTCGCGCTCGATGATGGCGCACGGTGGAGCGCTTCTGGTCGCTGCGCGCGAAGTGGTTCGCAAAGGGTCCGAGCTCGCGGCAAAGGACCTCGAGGTCGCGCCGAACGATCTGGAATTCGCGAAGGGACGCTACCGCGTGAAAGGCACCGACCTCTCGATCGGAATCGAGGATCTCGCGAAGAAATACGGCAGCGCACTCGACTCGGGCGGCGAGATCCCTCTGCCGCGGTCCTTTCCCAGCGGCGCGCACGTGGCCGAGGTCGAGATCGACCCCGAGACCGGGGTCGTCGAAATCCTCCGCTATACCGCCGTGGATGATTGCGGGCGCGTCATCAATCACGTCCTGCTCGACGGCCAGCTGCACGGTGGAATCGCACAGGGCATCGGGCAAGCGATGGCCGAGCACGCCATCTACGATACGGCCTCCGGCCAGCTTCTCACCGGCACGTTCATGGACTACGAAATACCCCGCGCGGACGGTATGCCGAACATCCGCCTTTACGACCATTCGATCCCGTCGCCGGGCAATCCGCTGGGGGTAAAAGGCGCGGGCGAAGCGGGCACGACCGGTGCGGTGCCGACCGTGGCGAACGCCGTGATCGACGCGCTGCGGCCGCTCGGCATCCATCACCTGGATTTTCCGTATACGCCGGATCGCGTCTGGCACGCGATCCACGAGGCGAAAAACGAGGCTTGAGTCGCCTCGCCTCAGGCGTTCTCGAGCAGGATACGGATGACGTTTTTCGGATCGGTGATCATGCAGTCGTGCCCAGTCTTCAATTCGTAGAACTTCCATTTGGGATCGCCGCGCACGCGTGCCGCGAATTGATCGAAGGAGCCGGTGGGCGGATGGGTGCAATAGACGTAGGTGCGCGGCAGCTCGGCGCCCCCGTTCCCGGTAAAGTGGATCGGTTGAGCGAAAGTGCGGTACGACTGGCGCATTTCGTGGCGCGCGACCCAGGCGACGTCCTGCGGCTCGGTCACGCCGAAGATCTCCAGCGGCAGCGGATCGACGAACCCGCCTATTTCGCCTTGCTTGATGATCGTGCGCCGATCCGGATGCAGGTAGTCGAGCAGGCACTTCCCGTTTTCCGGCAGGAAAGCATCCAGGTACACGACGCGGCGCAGGCGTGAGCCCGCGCGGTCGGCGACGCCGGTCACGACCATTCCGCCGTAGCTGTGCCCGACGAGGACGACCTTGGCCAGCTCCTCGGCTTCCAGGAGATTGACGATGTCGGCGACGTGGGTGGCGAGATCGATCGCCGGGTTCGCAAGATGCGCGCGCTCGCCGAGGCCGGTCAGAGTAGGCGTGTAGACCTCGTGTCCGGCCGCCCGCAGAGCCGGCACCACCTTCTTCCAGCACCAGCCACCGTGCCAGGCGCCGTGCACGAGCACGTAGGTGGATTTGCGCCGAGTCGCACCGGAGCGCCGCGAGACGCGCGTGCGTGAACCGGCCTTGGCGCGATGCTTTGCGGTTTTCCGGCGCTGCACGTCGGTCAGGTGCCGAGCTCTCGGCGCACGAGCGCAGCCCCGGCGGCGAGGGCTTTCAGCTTGCCTAGCGCGACCTCGCGCGCGAGCGGCACCATTCCGCAGTTGGTGCAGGGATAGAGCTTTTCCGGGGGCACGAATTTCATCGCCGAACGGATCGTCGCGGCGACCTGCGCGGGCTTCTCGACGGTGTCGCTGGCGACGTCGATGGCGCCGACGAGGACGTCCTTGCCCTTGAGAAGCGCGAGCAACTCCAGCGGCACGTGCGAATTCGCGCACTCGAGCGAGACCTGGTCGATCTTCGATCGGGCGAGCAAGGGAAAGGTGGACTCGTATTGCCGCCACTCGGAGCCCAGGGTCTTCTTCCAGTCGACGTTCGCTTTGATCCCGTACCCGTAGCAGATGTGCACCGCGGTCTTGCATCCGAGTCCCGCCGCGGCCGCTTCCAGCGCCTCGATGCCCCAGTCGGCGACTTCGTCCATGTAGACGTTGAAGGCCGGCTCGTCGAACTGGATCACGTCGGCGCCCACCCGCTCGAGCTCGCGCGCCTCCTGGTTGAGGATCGCGGCGAATTCGCGCGCGAGCTTCTCGCGGCTGCGGTAATGGTCGTCGTAGAGCGTATCCACCATCGTCATGGGACCGGGGAGGGAGAGCTTGATCGGGCGCTTCGTCTGCCCTCGAAGGAAGCGGACGTCCTCGACGAACACCGGATTGCCGCGCCCAACGGGTCCCACCACCACCGGCACGTCCGCGTCGTAGCGATTTCGGATGCGCACGGTGCGCTTATGCTCGAAATCGACGCCCTTCAAGCTCTCGATGAATGTCGTAACGAAGTGCCTGCGTGTCTGCTCGCCGTCGGTGACGATATCGATGCCCGCGGCTTCCTGGTCGGCGAGCAAGAGGCGCATGGCGTCTCGCTTGCCTTCCTCGAGGAGATCGCCTTCGAGGAGCCAGGGCGCCCAAAGCTTCTTCGGCTCGGCGAGCCAGCCCGGCTTGGGAAGGCTGCCGGCGATGGTGGTCTGCAGCAGCAAAATGGCTTACGCGCGGGCGCCGAGGTTCCAGGAAGCGAAGCCGCAGCCGACGTAGACCTCCGGGCAATTGCAGTAACCGATCAGCTCGAACCCGCGCCGGTCCGCGGCGCCGTGGGCGGCGACCCAATTGCGTATTTCCGCCGCGCCGTTGCCGATGGTCGGCAGGCGCTCGTTCAGGAAATCGATCAAGGGGCGCTCGTCGCCTTTCTCGAAATGGCGGATGCATTCCCGGTCGAACGGCTCGTCGATTTCGCCCATCGTGGGCTCCCCGATCGAGTGGGAGAGGCCCCCGGTGGCGAGGACTGCCACGCGGATATCTTCGGGATAGGTGCGGACCGCTTCGGCGAGCATCGTTCCCCATTGCAGGCAGCGCCGCACGCTCGGGTAGGGAGGCTCCAGATCGTTGATGACGATGGGGACGATAGGCGGCAGGGGATCGAGCCCGCCTTTCCACAGCGGAATGCAAAAGCCGTGGTCGAGCGTCAGGTGGTGAGACACCGAGGGCTCGAAGTCGCGCTCGAACGCGATTTGCAGGATGTGATTCGCGAGCTTCGGATGCCCGGCGATCTTCTTGAAGGGGCAATCCTTCATCCACGGCTCGGCGGGGCCTTCGTGCTCCTCGCCCATGCCGACACAGATGCTCGGAAGATTGTTGATGAAAAAATTAACCCAGTGGTCCGGGGCGATCTCGATCAGCACGTCGGGCTTCGCGGCCTTTATGCGCCTGCCGAGCTCGGTCAGTGAGCTCGTGAGCTGCTGCTGATTCGCGGGTTTGACGTCTTTCCAGCCGCGAATGATGAGCGGCGCATGACTCGATGCGAACACTCCGACCAGCTTAGCCATGGCTCGCCCGCGCGGCGGCGTCGGCCCCGGCGGTTCTCACTTTTTTCAGGAAATCCGCCTCGGGCATTCCGGCGACCACGAAATAGAACCGGAGCAGGTAAGGGTTGACCCGCGACGCGAGGAAGGCCACGTCGTCGCGCTCGACCGCGGTCCGCACCTCTGGCTTCAGGGGATAGCGGTCGAGGATCTTCTTCCGGTTGGCTCGGTACTCGTCGCCGAGCTCGGGGGAACTTTGAAGGTCGAAGAAGAGCTTGCTCAGCCAGTAGTCTCTCATGGCCGCTATTCTGCCATGAGCGCGGGTGGATGCAGAAGCCGCTTCCGGCGGCTACTGTTTCGTCCCCTGATCTCTGGTGAGAGGCACGAACCTCACCGCCAGGGTGCGCCGCGTCGTCGTGCGGCCGTCGGGTTGCTTTTCGACGAGCAGGAGCTGCTGCACGTCCGATGATCCGCCCACCGGGATCACCATTCGCCCTCCGGGCTTGAGCTGGTCGATCAGCGGCTGCGGGATTGCCGCCGGCGCCGCCGTAACGATGATGGCGTCGAAAGGTGCAGCGGCGGGCCAGCCGCCGTAGCCGTCGCCGATGCGCACGTCGACGTTCCGGTAACCCAGCTCTCCGAGGAGCAGCGCGGCGCGTCTTCCGAGCGGCGCAACGATCTCGATCGTGGTGACCTTCGCCACGAGCTCGGCGAGCACCGCCGCCTGGTAACCGGAGCCGGTTCCGACCTCGAGCACCGTATCCGCGGGCTTGGGATCGAGGAGATCGGTCATCAGCGCCACGATATAGGGCTGCGAGATCGTCTGGCCCTCGCCGATCGGCAGCGGGCGATTCTCATAGGCGAAGCTGTCCTGCAAGCCGGGGACGAAGCGATGGCGTAGGACCTTCCCCATGGCCGCCATCACCGCGTCGCTGAATCTCGGTCGTCCGGTTTCAGCGCCGGTTTCACGCGCCATCGCGGCGATTTCCGCGACCATTCGCGCGCGTGCGGCCGCACGCTGGTCCTGCGCGTCCGAGGGCCCGGCGTGCGTCACGGCAAGCAGAAAAAGCGCGGGGAGGAGAACGGCAAGCATGGCGCGCGGGAGCTCAGGCGACCACCAGGCTGGTGAGGCGCTGCGGATCGGCGAGCAGATCCGCGCTAGGACCGCTGTAAGCGACGCGGCCGCGGTTGAGGACGAGCGCGCTTTGCGTGACTGCCAGCGCCACTTTCGCGTGCTGCTCGACCAGCACGATCGCGAGCGAGTCCTCGCGGATCAGGCGCTGCAAGGCCTGGAGCAGGACTTCGACGATGATGGGCGCGAGTCCCTCGAGCGGCTCGTCCATGAGCAGCAGCGTCGGGTTGCCCATCAGCGCCCGCCCGATCGCGAGCATCTGCTGCTCGCCGCCGGAGATCTGATTGCCCCAGTGCGCTCGGCGATCGGCGAGCTTGGGAAACAGATCGTAGACGCGCGCCAGCGTCCAGCGGCCGGGGTGCGTGGCGACGGTAAGGTTCTCCTCGACCGTGAGCGAAGGGAAGATGTCGCGCGCCTGCGGTACGAGGCCGACGCCCAGCCGGCAGCGCTCGTAGACCGGCAGCCCCGCGATCGGCTTGCCCTGGTACTCGATGCTCCCCGCGTGAAAAGTCGTGTGACCCATGATCGTCGCCAGGAGCGTGGTTTTGCCGACGCCGTTCCGGCCCAACACCGCGAGAGAGCCGCGCTCCGGAAGTGCGAGTTCGATGTCTTCCAGAACAACGGTTTCACCGTAGCCGGCCCGCACGCCCGTCAAGCGCAGCGCGTCAGACATGGTGTTGCTCTCCGAGATAGACCTGATGCACGCGCTTGTCCTTGCCGATTTCATCGGGCGTGCCTTCAACCAGCACTTCACCCTGCACCAGGACGGTGATGCGTTGCGCGAAGCGGAACACGAGGTCCATGTCGTGCTCGATGATCAGAATGGCGATGTGCCTGGGCAGATTGTCGAGCACCTGGAGGATGCGATGCGATTCCAGCGAGGGCACCCCCGCTGCCGGCTCGTCGAGGAGCAGAACGCGCGGTTTCAGGCCGAGCGCGATCGCGATCTCCACGAGGCGCTGCTTGCCGTAGGGCAGGTCGAGGATGCGAACGCCTGCGTCTTCGGCAAGCCCCAGCGTGGCGAGCAGTTCCATGCTCTCGGCGCGCACATCGGCATGTTCGCTTGCCGCGCGCAGCATGCGCTGCGCGACGCCGCGGCGCTCCGCCACCGCCAGCGCCACGTTGTCGAGCACGGCAAGGCGGCGGAACAGCGCGTTGATCTGGAACGTCCTGCCAAGCCCCCGCTTCACCCGCTTCGCCTGTCCCATGGCGGTGATGTCCTCCCCGCCCAGCACGATCCTGCCGGAGGAGGGCGGCAGCGCTCCGCTGAGCATGTTGACGAAGGTGGTTTTTCCGGCGCCGTTCGGACCGATCAATGCATGGCGCGCACCCGCTTCCAGCCGGAAATTGATGTCGTCCGCCACGGTGAGTGCGCCGAAGTTCTTGCACAGGCCGCGCGTCTCGAGAGCGACGGCGCTCACGGTTTTCTCCCCAGCTTCACGAGGACCCCATCGAGGATGCCGAGGACTCCACCGCGCGCGAACATCACCACGAGCACGAGCATCGTCCCGATGCCGAAGTACCAGTACTCGGGAAATTGCTTGGCGAGCAAATCCTGGGCGATCAGATACACGACCGGCCCGACGAACGCGCCGTAGATGCGTCCGACGCCGCCGAGGATCAGCATCACCAGCAGCTCGCCGGCGGATTCAAAGGAGAGCACGTTCAGCCCGACGAACTGATTGGTCTGAGTGATCAGGCCTCCGGCGACTCCCGCGATCGTGGCCGAGAGCGTGTAGACCAGGACCAGACGCCAGTAGACCGGGGCGCCGATCGCGTGCATGCGCAAGCTGTTCTCGCGCACCCCGGTGAGCGAGGTCCCGAAGGGCGAGTAAATCATCCTTCTCACCAGCCACCACCCGAGGAGCAGCACGACAAGGCAATAGAGGTAGGCGGTCTTGCCGAAGAGATCGAACTTGAACAGGCCCAGAATCGGCGCGACGACGACGCCGGAAAGGCCGTCCGCACCGCCGGTGAGCGCGGTTGCCTTGTTCGCGATCTCCAGAACAACCGAGGTGATCGCGAGCGTGAGCATGAGGAGCGTCAGGCCCTTCGTCCGGAGGATGATGGCGCCGGTGCTGATCCCGAGCAAGGCGCCGGCGGCCGCTGCGGCGGCGAGCTGCACCATCGGATCGCTGATCCCGGCCTTCGCGGCGAGGATCCCCGCGACGTACGCGCCAATACCGAAGTAGGCGCTGTGTCCGAGGGTGATGATTCCCGCATAGCCGACGATCAGATCGAGCGACAGGGCGTAGAGAATGTAGATCAGGATGCGTGCCCCGAGGGAAAGATACTCGGGAAGCGCGAAGAAAGCCGCGATGGCAACGATCCACGGCAGGAACTCGATCCAGCGGATGCGGGGATCGGCGCTGTAGCCTCCGGCATGGGCGCTCATGCGTGCCGCCCGAAAAGACCCGCGGGCCGCCACAGCAGGATGGCGATCGTAGCGACGTAGATCGGGAAAGCCCCGTATTGCGGCAGCCAGTATTTGCAGGCGGTGTCGGCGATCCCGATCAGGAGCGCCGCGACGAACGGCCCGCGCAGGCTGCCCAGGCCGCCCACCGAGACCACGACCAGAAAATACACGAGGTTTTCGAATGGATAAGAAGGCTGGATCGCGATGATTTCGGCGCCCAGTCCGCCGCCGAGTCCCGCGAGTCCGCTGCCGAGGGCGAAAGTCAGCGTGAACAGGCGCTTGGTGTTGATTCCAACCGACTGCGCCATGGCGCGGTTGTCCACCGTGGCGCGTACCATGGCCCCCCAGCGCGTGCGCTCGACCCCGAACCACAACAGCGCCACCATGACGGCGCTGAACAAGATGATGAAAACCCGGTAAGCCGGAAAATCGCGGCCGAGGAGCGCGAACTGACCCTTCAGATAATCGGGCAGCACGACCGGCTGCTGCAGCGTTCCGTAAATGAAGCGCGCCACGGCGACCGCGATGAAGATCAGGCCGATGGTGAAGAGCACCTGCTCGAGGTCGCTCGCCGTATAGAGCCTGGAGTACAGGAGCCGCTCCAGGACCACGCTGGCGGCCGCAACAAAAGCGAAGGCGAGCACGAGCGCCAGCGGAAAGGGGATGCCGAAGCGCGTGATCGCAGTGGTCAGGACGTAGCCGCCCGCCATGGCGAACACCCCGTGCGCGAGGTTGGCGAAGCCCATCAGGCCCATGGTGACCGACAAGCCGACCGAGATCACGTACAGAATCATGCCCAGGGCGGTTCCGTGGAAAGCGACGCTGACCAGCGATGCGAAGAAAGCCTCCAATTGAGGGGCCTCGAGTTTGCGTAACCTGCAGATAGACGAACCCCCGCGGCACGTCGGGCGTGGCGCGGGGGACCGGTCTTTGGCGCTATTTCTTGTTGTTGATGATTTTCCAGGGGTCCTTCACCGCGGTCTGCACCGTCTCGAGCTCGACGTTGGCGAGCTTGCCATCGACCCTGCGCACTTCGCGCAGGTACTCGTTCTGGACGATGTCCCGCGTCTCCGGATCGATCGAAATCGGTCCGCGCGGGCTGTTGGGATTCTTGTACTGGCGCAGAAGTTCCATGGTCTTGTCCGGATCGACCTTGCCCTTCTGCTCCCGAATCGCGTAATAGATCGCGTCCATCCCGTCCCAGGCGCCCACCGACATGAAGCTCGGCACGGCGTTCTCGCCGTACTCCTTCTTCCACGCCGCGATGAACGCCTTGTTTGCGGGGCGCGTGGCGGCAGCCGAGTAGTGGAACACGGTGAGCACGCCGAGCGGGACATCACCCATGTTGGGCAGCTCCTCGTCGGTAGTGATGTCCCCGGGCCCGATGAACTTGACGCCGGCTTTGTCCAGGCCCAGTTCGCCGTACGCCTTCATGATCGCAGTGGCTTGCTTTCCGGCCGGGACGAAGGCGAACACCGCCTCGGGCTTCGCGTCCTTCGCGCGCTGCATGAACGGGATGAAGTCCGGGTTCGCGAGCGGAATGCGCACGTTGCCGACGATCTTGCCTCCGGCGTCGGTGAAGCCCTTGGTGAATGCCGCCTCCGCGTCGTGGCCCGGACCGAAGTCGCTCACCGCGATGTAGGCCGTCTTGAATTTTTTCGCCGCCCAGGTACCCATCGGAAGACTCGACTGCCAGAGCGTGAAAGAGACGCGCGCGATGTAGGGAGACATGGTCGTGATCACCGAGGTGCCGGCGTTCATGATCACCATGGGCACTTTCGCTTCGGTCGCGAGCGGGGCCGAGGACATCGCGTTCGGCGTCCACGTCATGCCGGTGAGGAACTGTATCTTGTCGCGCACGATCAGCTCCTGCGACAGCTGCTTCGCCTTGTCCGGGTTGGGACCGCCGTCGTCCCGCGTGATGACTTCGACCTTCACCCCCGGCGGCAGCTTGTCCTGATTCAATTTCATGTAGAGCTTGATCGCTCTGTCCATGTTTTCGCCAAGGGTTGCGTTGGGGCCCGACAGGGTAAGTACCGAACCGACTTTTATGGTTTGAGCAGCCGCCTGCGCCGCACAGACGAGCGCAAGCAGGATAGCAGCGGTTTTAATTGTGATTCTCACGTTCCCCTCCTCCAGAAGACTTCTGGGGCGATTCTATACAGTCCCGGTGAACTTGGCACCCTTGACCGCTGCCGTCGCGCTCAGGGCGAGTTGCAGCTAGTCCACCTTCACGCCTATGTCCTTCACCAACTTTCCGTACTTGTCGTAGTCGCGCCGGATCAGGGCTGCGAACTCCGGAGCGGTGGTGATGTAGGCCTCCAGCCCTCCCGCGGCGTTGAGCTTGTTCCTTGTTTCAATCTCGGCGAGCAGCTTGCTGACCTCGGCGTGAAGCCTGGCGAGCACCGCCTCCGGCGTTCCCGCGGCCGCAAACAGGCCCAGCCAGATCGTCACCTCGTAGCCGGGGTAGAACTCGGAAATGGTCGGCAAGTCGGGAAAGAGCGCAGAGCGCTGCGAACCGGTCACCGCGAGTGCGCGCAGCCTGCCCGCCTTGATCTGAGGAGCGCTCGAGGTGCCGGAAAACATCGCGGCCACCTCGCCTGCGACGGCTGCCGTTGTAGCAGGAGCGCCTCCCTTGTAGGGCACGTGAATGAGGTCGATGCTCGCGCGCTGCTTGAGCATTTCCATGGCCAGCTGGTGGATGCTGCCGTTGCCGCCCGAGGCATACGCAAGCGGCGGGCGGGCTTGGCGCGCGTACTCGACGAATTCCCTGAAATTCTTGACCGGAACGGAAGGGTTGACCGACAGCACCCATTGATTCGATACGACCGAGGCGACCGGCGCGAGGTCCTTGAGGGGATCGGTCTGCATTTCCTTGTACAAATGCGGGTTGATGGCGATCATGCTGTCGGCGAGCAGCCCCAGCGTGTAGCCGTCGGGCGCGGACTTTGCGACGAGATCCATCGCGATGTTGCCGTTGGAGCCCGGGCGGTTTTCCACGACCACCGGCTGGCCGATCAGCTCGGAGAGCCTTTGTCCGATCACCCGCGCCGAAATATCGGGCGCGCCCCCTGGCGGAATCGGCACGATCAGCTTGATCGGCCGCGAGGGGTATTGCGCCCACGAAGCGACCGAGAACATGGCCGCGAATGCCAGAGCAGCGAAACGGCTCGAAGCTATCCTCATGGTGTCCTCCTCAATGTCCAGCCTGCGATGCTATGATATTCCGCCCCGGTAAATGACATGTTGTTCCTCGAACATCGCCTTGAACGGCTGATCGCGAAGCTCAGACGGACCGCATCCATCCCGCTGCGCCTGGAGCTGTGGAACGGCCGCGCCTACGATCTCGCCAGCGAGCCCAAGGTAAAAATCGGTGTGCCGAAGCCGTCGGCGCTCCGCTTCCTGCTGCCGCCCGACCTGATGAAGCTCGGCCAGGCCTACGTGGAAGGCCATCTGCTTGTCGAGGGCCCCATCCTCGAAGTATTCCGGGTGGCGGAGAGTCTCGCTCGAGGCGCCGCCTCGCGCGGGCACAAAGGATTGCGGCGTTTTTGGCGCCACAGCCGCAAGCGCGATCGCGAGGCTATTCAGTACCATTACGACGTCTCCAACGACTTCTATTCGCTCTGGCTGGACCGGAACATGGTGTATTCCTGCGCCTATTTCCGCAGCGAGACCGATTCACTGGATCTCGCTCAGGAGCAGAAGCTCGATCACATCCTCAACAAGCTCATGCTCCAGCCAGGCGAGCGGTTTCTGGACATCGGCTGCGGCTGGGGTGCACTCGTCCTGCGCGCAGCCAAGAAATACGGTGCCCGGGCGACGGGCGTCACGCTCAGCCGTAACCAGTACGAATTCGCCTCGCAGCGGATTCGGGAAGAGGGGCTCGAGGGCCGCTGCGAAGTGCGCCTGCAGGACTATCGCGATGTTCCGGGCGAAGGCGTCTTCGACAAGATCGCGAGCGTCGGCATGTTCGAGCACGTGGGCTTGCGCCATCTCAAGGTCTATTTCGCAAAAATCCGCTCGCTGTTGGCCGAGGGCGGGCTCGTCATGAATCACGGCATCACGGCGAGCGATCCCGACAGCAGCTGGGTGGGGCTGGGTGCGGGGGAATTCATCAACCGCTACGTGTTCCCGCATGGGGAGCTCCCGCATCTTTCGCTCGTGCTTCGCGAGATGGCAGGCGCGGGACTCGAGGTTGCGGACGCCGAGTCGCTGCGGCGTCATTACGCACGTACCTGCGTCGAGTGGGCCAGGCGCCTGGAGGAAAACCGGGAGCGGGCGATCGCGGCTGCCGGAGACAAGCGCTACCGCATCTGGCAGATCTATCTCGCCGGCTGCGCGCACGGCTTCGAAAACGAGTGGATGAACGTCTACCAGGTGCTCGCCCGCAAGGAAGGCGCAGCGTCGAATCCCCTGCCGCTTACCCGTGATTACATGTATCGCGAGCGCTGATCCGCCCCGGAACGGTATTCAGTGAATTGCGGCGACTCCGCGGGTGCGGAGCAGCTTGTCGATCGCCTCGCGCACGTTCTCCAGGTGAGGGTTGACGCGCAGCGCAGCGTCGAATGCGAAGAGCGCGCTGTCGGTATCTCCGAGCGAGAGGCAGATTTGCGCGAAACCGCAGATCGCGCCGTAGTGGCGCGGCTCGAGCTCCAGCGCGCGGTGGATGTTGACCACGCTTTCTTCGTCCCGGCTTTGCATGTAGTAGAGCGTGGCACGCTTGTTCCATGCTTCGGCGAAATCCGGGTGGGTGCCGACGAGCCTCGCGAGGATTCCATCGGCCGCCGGGAAATCGAGTGCGGTGAGCGCGCGGGTCGCCCGCTCCAGATCGGACGCCGCCACGGAATCGCGGTAGGCCATCCACAGTCTCCAGATCTCGTCCTCGATGCGTTCGGCGCGCCCGCCGCTCGCATCCCCGAGCGAGCGGAACAATCCGTTCAGGCGCTCGGGCAGCCGCGGCGAAGGGCGGCGCCGGTCGCCGGTGACGATCAATTTGAGCGTGTCCGCGTACATTTTCAGTGAAAATCCCGCGACGGCGTGACGAGCCTCCCCAGAAGGGCGCTGTGGTCCGTCAGCCGCCTGGCTATAAGATGCATCACTTCGCCTTCGCGTTCAAGCACTCCCTCGACCCCCATCAGGCGCGCGCCGAGCAGCTCGCGCCTCTGGTGTTCGATGAGATGCGGCCAGACGATGACGTTAACATAGCCGGTCTCGTCCTCGAGCGTTACAAACACCGTTCCGGAAGCGGTACTCGGACGCTGGCGGCCGGTGACAATGCCCAGCGCCCGTGCCGGAGTGCCGCCCGGGAGCCGCCTCAGCTCGTCGGCGGTGGCGAAGCGCATGCGCGACAGGTGCGCCCGCAGCAGCGCAAGCGGGTGGCGCCCCAGGGTCAGACCGGTGCTCGCGTAATCGGCCACGATGCTCTCTCCCTCGGTTGGAGTCGGCAAAATCGCCGAAGTTTCCGCCACCGGGGCGTCGCGCAGGATGTGCGCGCCGGTTTCGATTCCGGCGACCTGCCAGTAGGCGTCGTGCCGGTGGCCTGAGAGCGCTTCGAGCGCTCCGGAGGCGGCGAGGCATTTCAGGTCGCGCTGATTGAGCCCGGCGCGGCGGGCAAGATCCTCGACGCTGTCGAACAACCGCTCCCGCCGCGCGGCGACAAGGCGTTCGGCGCCGGCTTGCGACAGGCCTTGAATCAGCAGAAACCCGAGACGAACCGCAGGGCTTGCGTCGGCGCCAGCTTCCAAAGTGCAATCCCATTCGCTCGTGATTGCGTCCACCGGCCGCACCTCGACGCCGTGGCGGCGCGCATCCTGCACCAGTTGCGAAGGCGTGTAGAAGCCCATCGGCTGGCTGTTGACGAGCGCGGCGAGAAACGCGGCCGGATGGTGGCGCTTGATCCAGGCTGAGCTGTAGGCGATCAGCGCGAAGCTCGCCGAGTGCGATTCAGGAAAACCATATTCCCCGAAACCGAGAATCTGGCTGTAGATGCGTTCGGCGAATTCCCGAGTGTAATGTCGTTCCAGCATTCCGCTTATCAGCGGCTCGCGAAAACGCTCGATATCGCCGTTGCGGCGCCAGGAAGCCATGGAGCGACGCAGCTGGTCAGCTTTCCCGGGCGTAAAACCGGCTGCGACCACGGCGAGTTGCATGACCTGCTCCTGGAAAATCGGCACACCGAGCGTACGTTTGAGCACGTTCTCCACGTCTTTGCTGGGATACTCCACCGGCTCGATACCGTCCCGCCGCCGCAAATAGGGATGCACCATGTCGCCCTGGATCGGCCCGGGGCGCACGATCGCGATCTCGATCACGAGGTCGTAGAAGTCCTTCGGCTTCAGCCTCGGCAGCATGCTCATCTGCGCCCGCGATTCGATCTGGAACACGCCGATGGTGTCGGCGTGCCGGATCATCTCGTACACCTTCGGGTCCTCGGCAGGGATGTCAGTCACGATGAAAGGCTTGCCGCGCCAGGCGCCGATCAGTTCCAGAGCGCGCCGAATGGCGGACAGCATGCCCAGTGCAAGAACATCCACTTTCAGGAGCCCGAGCGCATCGAGGTCGTCCTTGTCCCATTCGATGACGCTGCGGCCCTTCATCGCCGCGTTCTCGATCGGCACTAGGCGTTCGAGCGGCCCGCGCGAGATGACGAAGCCGCCGACGTGCTGGGACAGATGCCGCGGAAAGCCGAGGAGGGCGACGGCAAGCTTGATCGTCCGCTGGACTATCGGGCTCGCCGGGTCGAGCCCCACTTCGAGAATGCGCTGGGAAAGCGAGCCCCTGTCGTCCCACCAGGCGAGGTTCTTCGCCAGCCGGTCGACCTGATCCAGATCGAGACCGAGCGCTTTGCCGACATCACGCAGCGCGCTCTTCGGCCGGTAGGTGATCAGGGTGGCCGCGATCGCGGCGCGGTCGCGTCCGTACTTGCCGTAGACGTACTGAATGACCTCCTCGCGCCGGTCGTGCTCGAAATCGACGTCGATATCGGGCGGCTCGCGGCGCTCCTTCGAGACGAAGCGTTCGAACAGCCCGTTCATGCGCGCAGGATCGATCTCGGTGATGCCGAGCGCGTAGCAGACGGCGGAATTCGCCGCTGAGCCGCGTCCCTGGCAAAGGATTTTTTCCGCACGCGCGAACTCGACCACGTCGTAGACGGTGAGAAAGAAAGGCTCGTATTTGAGCTCGGCGATGAGCGCGAGCTCGTGCTCGATCAGCTTGCGTATCTCGCCCGGAACGCCGCTCGGGAAGCGCCACGCCAGTCCCTTCTCGGTCAGCTTGCGCAGATGACTCGAAGGCGTCTCGCCCGCGGGGACGAGCTCCTCGGGATATTCGTAACGCAGCTCTTCCAGCGAGAAACGGCAGCGTTCGGCAACGCGCACGGTCTCGGCGAGCAGCTCGGCCGGATAGATTTGCGCAAGACGCATGCGCAGCCGCAGATGGCGCTCGGCGTTGGGAAAAAGCGCATGGCCGCATGCGTGCACCGGCGTGCGCAGACGGATGGCCGTCAGCGTGTCCTGCAAAGACCTGCGGGAGCGTACGTGCATGTGCACGTCGCCCGCTGCGGCTAGCGGCAGACCGCAAGCCTTGCCCAGCCCGCGCAACCCGGCAAGGCGCGCGCGGTCATCCGGCCCCTGCAGCAGCTCCGCCGCAATCCAGGCACGGTCGGCGAAGCGCTCGGCGACGA
>Ga0193745_1000047_pt1 | contig 23125 bp, 20 predicted proteins | sample L1a2metaG_FD_145899 | JGI IMG/M metagenome (GOLD analysis project Ga0193745, IMG submission 145899) | Soil microbial communities from a riparian zone of the East river system, Colorado, United States - L1a2 | ecosystem: Environmental > Terrestrial > Soil > Riparian zone | place: USA: East River... | reverse complement strand
TGCCTATGGGCGCGTTATTGCAAACGCATTCGGGCGCGGCCTCTGACGTCAACAGCCGGCTGACGTTTCAGAAGAACCTCCAGACCGTCACAAACAAGATCCACGCCACGAGCAACGTGGACGAAATCATGCTGGAAGTCAGCGCCGATATTTGCACCCTTTTCAACGCCGACCGGCTGACGATCTATACCGTGGGCGAGGACAAACAGACCATCGTCTCCAAGGTCAAGACCGGCCTGAACTCCTTCAAGGACCTGAAACTGCCGATCGCCGAACACTCGATCGCGGGCTACGTCGGATTGTCGAAGAGAATGCTCAACCTGAAGGACGTCTACGACGAGGGCGAGCTCAAGGCGCACAACCCGAACCTGCGCTTCCTGCAGGAAGTCGACAAGCGCACCGGCTATCGCACCAAGCAGATGCTGGTCGCGCCGGTTGCGGAGCCGGGCAGCAGCGAAATCGTCGGCGTGGTCCAGCTGATCAACAACAAAGCCGGCGTGCCGTTCGGACAGCTTGCCGAGGAGGGTGTGGCGGAGCTCTGCCAGACGCTGGCCATCGCGCTCAAGCAGCGCCAGAAGCCGCAGGTCCTCAAGACAAAGTACGATTTTCTGGTGAGCGATGCCGTGATCTCGGCCGCGGAGCTCGAGCTCGCAGCCCGCTCGGCACGCAAGAAGGCAGTCGACGTAGAAACGGTGCTGATCGAGGAGTTCCAGGTCAAGCTGCCGGCAATCGGCGCGGCACTGGCGAAGTTTTTCGGGGTGCCGCACGAGCCGTTCAAGCCCGACCGCATCAAACCGATGGATCTGCTGAAAAACCTGAAGCGCGACTACGTCGAATCCAACCAGTGGGTACCGATCGAGGAAGCGAAAGAAGGCTTGGTCATCCTTTGCCTTGACCCCGAGAGGGTGAAGAGCTCCAGAATCGTCCAGAATGTCTTTCCGGGGCGCAAGCTCGCGTATCGAGTCACGACTCTCAAGGAGTTCAAGGAAACTCTCAAGGCGTTCTACGGGGCGGAGGCTGCCGACACGGGCGACATCGGCGATATGCTCTCGGGCCTCGAAGAGGACGAGGTCGTCGGTGTCGAGGTGGGCGGCGACGACGATGTGTCCGCAGCGGCCGACAACGAACTGGTCAAGCTGGTCAACAAGATCATCATCGATGCGTACAACCAGGGAGCGTCGGACATCCACATCGAGCCCTACCCGGGCAAAGCCAAGACCGAGATCCGGCTGAGGAAGGACGGGACGCTGTTTCCCTACATCGAGGTTCCGGGATCCTACCGAAACGCCCTCGTGGCGCGCATCAAGATCATGTGCGATCTCGACATTTCCGAGAAGCGCAAACCGCAAGACGGAAAAATCAAATTCAAGAAATTCGGTCCGCTCGACATCGAGCTGCGCGTGGCGACGATCCCGTCCCAGGGCGGCGTCGAGGACATAGTCATGCGTATTCTCGCGGCGGGGAAACCCATCCCTTTGGACAGCCTCGGCCTTTCGCCTTCGAACCTGCCGAAGCTCAAAGACACGGTGAGCAAGCCCTACGGCCTGTTCTTCGTCTGCGGCCCGACCGGCTCGGGCAAGACAACGACACTCCACTCGGTACTGGGCTTTCTCAACACGCCGGATACCAAGATCTGGACGGCGGAGGATCCGGTCGAAATCACGCAGAAGGGCTTGCGTCAGGTTCAGGTCAACAAAAAGGCCGGCCTCGATTTCGCTACCGTGATGAGGTCGTTCCTGCGTGCCGACCCGGACATCATCATGGTCGGTGAGATGCGCGACAAGGAAACCACCGGCACGGGCATCGAGGCCTCGCTGACAGGCCACCTCGTATTCGCCACCTTGCACACGAACAGCGCTCCGGAGTCGATCACCCGGCTGCTCGACATGGGCATGGATCCTTTCAACTTTTCCGACGCGCTGCTCGGGATCCTCGCGCAGCGGCTTGCCAAACGGCTGTGCAGTAAATGCAAGCAGACTTACGTGCCTGCCGCAGACGAGATGAAGCACATCCTCCAGGAATACTGCTCCGAACTGCTCAACACCGGGCCGTTCAAGAGGGACGCAAAGTCCGCTTACGAGAATGTCTACAGGGATTTGGCAAGAAGCTACGCCGGCGATAAAGGTCAGTTTACCCTCTACAAAGCCAAGGGCTGTGATGCCTGCAGCAATACCGGCTACAAGGGCCGTGTCGGCCTGCACGAGCTGCTGCTCGCCTCCGATACCATCAAGAAGCTGATCCAGGAACACTCCCGTGTCGCGGAAATCCTTGCGGTCTGTCTCGAGGAAGGTATGCGAACCTTGAAGATGGATGGGATCGAAAAGGTACTTCAGGGTATTACCGATATGCCGCAGGTGCGCGCGGTCTGCATCAAGTAGCGGCTTGCTCCATGCCGGCCGCCGCCCAGACCGGGGGATTGTTCTTGGAGACCTTTGAAGATCTGTTCCGGCGCCTTGAGCAGCTCAACGAGATAGGCGCGGCCCTGTCCCAGGAAAAGAATATCGACCACCTGCTCGAGAAAATCCTTCTTGCGGCCAAGGCGGTCACGCGCGCAGCGGGCGGCACCTTGTACGTGCTGGAGCCCTCCGACGAAGGGCCGCAGCTCAGGTTTGCGATCATGCGAAACGAGTCGATGGGCATCGCGATGGGCGGCACCACCGGCAACCCGATACCGTTCTACCCGGTGCACCTCTACGGAAAGGACGGAACACCCAACAACCAGATGGTCGCCGCGTACACCGCCTTGACCGGCAAGACGGTGAATATCGCCGATGCGTATACGGAGGAGGGCTTCGATTTCTCCGGAACGCGCAATTTCGACAAGAAGACCGGATACCGCTCGAAGGCGTTCCTCACCGTGCCGATGAAGAACCACGAGGGTGAAATCATCGGCGTCCTCCAGCTCATCAACAGCAGAGATCCGGCGACGAACGAAATCGGTCCTTTCTCGCACTCGGACCAGCGCTTGGCGGAATCGCTTGCGTCTCAGGCTGCCATCGCGCTCACAAATCGACACCTCATCAATCAATTGGAGGAGCTGTTCGAGTCCTTCATCGAGCTCATCAACACCGCGATCGACGAGAAATCCCCGTACACCGGAGGGCACTGCCAACGCGTCCCGGTGCTCACCATGATGCTTGCCGAAGCGGCCAGCGAAACCAACGAGGGGCCGCTCCGCAGTTTCAACATGAGCGAGAAGGACCGTTACGAGCTAAAGATAGCGGGGCTACTGCATGACTGCGGGAAGGTGACTACACCCGTGCACGTGGTGGACAAGGCGACCAAGCTGGAAACGATCTTCGACCGGATCAATCTCGTGGACACGCGTTTCGAGGTGCTGAAACGCGACTTGGAAATCGAGGTAATGAAACGCAAGATCGAGCTGCTGCGCCAATCCGGGCGCGACGAAGTTGCCGCGCGCGAGCGGTTGGCACAGATCGACCAGACCCTGCGGGACAGCCTGCGTCAACTCGAGAGCGACCGTGAATTCCTGCGTCACTGCAACGTCGGTGGGGAAGTCATGTCGCCGGACCTGCGGGACCGCGTGAACCTCATCGGGACCGGCTACAAGTGGATCGACGTCTCGGGCGGGACGGCCGATTTCCTCACCCAGGACGAGATCAGGAATCTCACGATCGCGCGCGGCACGCTGACCAGTGAAGAACGACAGACGATCAATCATCACATCGTTGCTACCATCAAGATGCTGGAAGCCCTGCCTTGGCCGAAGCACCTGCGTAACGTGCCGGAATACGCCGGGGGTCACCACGAGCGCATGGACGGGAAGGGTTACCCTCGTGGACTGAAGCAGGAGCAGATGTCAGTGCAAGCGAGGGTCATGGGGATCGCCGATATTTTCGAGGCCCTGACTGCCAAGGACAGGCCTTACAAGCGCGGCAAGACGCTTTCCGAATCGCTGAAGATCCTCGGAAATTTCAAGTTGAACGGGCACATCGACCCGGACCTGTTCGACATATTTGTCCGCAACAAGATCTACCTGCGCTACGCCGAGCAATTCCTGGACCCCGATCAGATCGACGAGATCGACCACAGCAAGATACCGGGATTCGCTCCTTGATCAAGCTTGGCCCGGTATGTCTCACCCAAGGAGCGCCGCGGGTCGCTTGAATCCCCGGGAATCCGTGGGATCATCGCGGTGACGTGCGGCGTCAGACTATGCCGTATTTTGGATTGGAATCGCCTTTCCGTCACCGGATTTGTCTTCGAGGAAACATCGTAATATCAATACAATCATATTGTTATGCTGTTTGATCCGGGATCGGCATGCGACTTGCTCTTAGAGACCCAACGCCATATCGGCGTGATAAAGAAGGAGACTCCATGAGAGCGATTCAGAAGGGCTTTACCTTGATCGAGTTGATGATCGTGGTTGCGATCATCGGTATTCTGGCCGCTGTCGCGCTGCCTGCGAGGTGATCCTGGCCGCGAGCGCGTGCCGCACGTCGATTACCGAAATCTTCCAAAGCGGAAACAGCGCTTCCATCACCGCAGGCGGTTGGGGTTGTGAAGTCTCAACGCCGGGTGGAGCGTCGAAGTACGTGAAGGAAATCGCTACGGACCAAGACGGTTTGGTTACCGTTACGATCCAAGGCTTTGCTGCCGGCGCTAACATCAACGACAAGGTGGTCACGCTCGTCCCGATGAAGGACGCGACCACCAAGCTGCAGAAGGGCGACGTGGGCGGATTGACCGTCTTCGCCTGGCGCTGCGGTGCAGTGGCTGACGGTACGAACCTCAACCCGAGGTTTCTGCCGGGCTCTTGCCGCGGATAATGTAGCCTAGCTTCAAGCAACGCAAAAAGGTACCCTTCGGGGTACCTTTTTTTTTCCCTATGTTCGCAAACGCCATCAGGCGGTTCCTGCCCTGGATCGCGGCCGGCCTGATCGCAGGGCTCGCCTGCGGCCTTTACTGGCCATTCCTGGGAAACCCGCGGGTCTTCGACGACTGGGTGTTTTTCTCGGGAGAGAACTTCGCGTACTACGCCACGCATCCATTCGGTCTCGAGCCAAGGCTTCCCCCGTACTTCTCCCTCGCCGTCACGGAGGTGCAAATCGGGAGCATGATGGCCCACCGGATCGTAAGCCTCGCCTTCCATGTCGCTTGCGCTCTGGCACTGTACAAACTCATTTACGATCTGCTCCGGGCAACTGCCCCGGCAGACCGCCCGGAATCCGTGCCGGGGGCGAATGCCACGGCGTGGGCGTTCATCGGTTCGGCCCTCTTTGCCATTCATCCGGTGGCCGTGTATGGAGCGGGATATCTGGTCCAGCGGACCATTGTCCTCGCCACGCTGTTCTCGATACTGTCGATCGTGCTCTTCATACGGGGGCTTGCGCGGGGCCGGCACGCCGACGCAGTGTCCGCGGCGCTGATGTACAGCGTTGCGGTTCTCTCGAAGGAACACAGCATCCTGCTGCCCGGGGCGGCGGCGCTCGCCGTGTTGCTGGTCGGCGCGGACCGGCGTTTCGCCGTTCGCCACGCCGCAATCTATTTGCTTGCCTGCGCGCCCGCGGCGATTTTTGTGACGCTGTTCAGAACGTGGCTGATCGGCAGGGCGTACGAACCGGATTTCGGTGCCGTCGCCAACCAGCTCGAGGGCGTCTTCGGGCATGCGGTCGCGGATTTCGCTTGGGCGATGAGCGCCGTCACTCAGGCAGGGTTGTTCTTCAAGTACCTTGCATTGTGGCTCTGGCCCGATACGGGGGCGATGTCGATCGACATCCGGGTGGATTTTCTCCAGACATGGTCGGCGGGCTGGATCCTCGTGAAAGTCTCCGCCTTCCTTGCTTTCGGCGTCCTCGGATTCTTGCTCCTGCGGCGCCGCGGCAGGGCGGGTATCGCCGGGTTCGGCATGCTCTACACCTGGGTTCTTTTCCTGGCCGAGTTCAGCACCGCGCGATTCCAGGAACCCTTGGTGCTTTACCGGAGCTATCTGTGGGGCCCTGGGATCCTGATAGCAGTCGCGGCGACGCTGAGCGCGTTCCCTCTCCGGGCAGCCTTGGCCGCGTCGGTGCTGGCCATTCCCTTGCTTTTTTACCAGGCCCATGACCGCCTGGTCACCTTCTCCAGCTCTTTTCTTCTCTGGGAGGACGCGGTTGCCAAGCTTCCGTCAAAGCCCGTTCCCTGGGGCTCGCGCACCCTGTACGTGCTGGCCAGGGAATACGTGTACGGAGGGCGGCCGGACAAAGCCATCGAGACTGCGGAAAAGTGCCTGGCCCAGTACCCGGACACGGCTCACTGTCATTACGCCCGCGGAGTGATTCATTTCCTGCTGGGACAATATGACCTGGCGCTTCCCTACCTGCGTCGAGCAGTCGAGCTGCAGCCCAAGAGCGGGATTGCGCACCACCGCCTCGGACTGGTCCTGGAGGGCCTCGGCCGGACTCAGGAAGCCAAAGAAGAGTACGAACGCGCGTCCGATTTCGGTTTCAAAGCAGCATATCTCGAGATCAGGCGCCTGGAATCCTCCAGGGCTGACTTTCCGTCCGGGAAGGGACGGCCCTGACGCGCTCAATGAGGGCAGTGATTGGATTGCGCGAATTGTCCGCAGCGACGGCGATCACGCCTGCGCCCTGCGAAAGTGCCCGGAACGGCCGCCGGATTTTTCAAGCAACTTGATGTCCTCGATAATCATGGCGCGGTCCACCGATTTGCACATATCGTAGATCGTGAGCAGTCCTACGCTGACCGCTGCCAGCGCCTCCATCTCCACTCCCGTGCGGCCGATCGTCTCGACGGTCACCACGAGTCGAATCGCAGGCCGGCGCTTCTCCGCTGCGAACTCCGCTGCGACTCGGGTAAGTCCGAGTGAATGGCACAAGGGGATCAGCTCGCCTGTTCTCTTGGCCGCTTGAATCGCCGCGACCCGGGCCACCCCGAGGACATCGCCTTTCTTGGCGCCACCAGCGAGGATGAGCTTCAAGGTCGAGGAGGCCATGCGGATCGCGCCGCTGGCGCGCGCGACGCGACGCGTTTCGGGTTTGTCCCCGACGTTCACCATGTGGGCCTGCCCGGAACTGTCGAAATGGCTCAATTTTCTTGAACTATTCATTCTCCCGCCTTCGAGCGACACGCAGGTCTGTATATAAAGCGACGCGTCCGGGAACCGAACCCGGAGAGCGGTATCATATTATCCATGAGAATCCCCGCCGTCTGCCTGAGTCTCGCTTTGTTGGTTCCGCAGGTACAGGCGCAGACCCTGCCGGAGCTGGGTGACACATCCGGTGCGCTGCTGTCGCCCTACCTCGAGCGCAAGATCGGGGAGCAGGCGATGCGGGAAATTCGCTTGCGCGAACCGAGCTTTCTCGACGATCCGGAGCTTACCGAGTACGTGAACGAGATCGGACGTCGGATCGTGGCTGCGAGCCCCGAGGTGCGTCAGGACTTCGAGTTCTTCATGGTGCGCGACAGCACCATCAACGCTTTTGCGATGCCTGGGGGATTCGTGGGGGTGCACACCGGCCTCTTGCTCGCGGCGCAAACGGAGTCCGAACTCGCCGGCGTGCTTGCCCACGAGGTGGCTCACGTGACCCAGCACCACATCGCCCGCCTGCTGGGGAAACAGGAACAGATGTCGATTCCCACTCTTGCGGCGATGGTTCTTGGAATTCTGGCTGCGCGCTCCCATCCCGACTTGGCTCAGGCGGTCATCGTCGGTGCATCAGCGACCAGCATTCAATCGCAGCTCAATTACACCCGTGACTTCGAACGCGAGGCTGACCGGATCGGCTTTCAATTTCTCCAGCAGGCGGGCTTCGATGTCGGCGGCATGGGCTCGTTCTTCGAACGCATGCAGAAAGCGACTCGCCTGTATGAGAACAACGCGCCGGCCTATCTGCGCACGCACCCTCTTACCAGCGAGCGCATTGCCGATATGCAGAATCGCGCCCAGACGGCGGTATACAAGCAGGCGCCCGATAGCATCGAGTTTCATCTCGCGCGAGCGAGGCTGCGCGCTGAACAAGGGCTGCCGCGCGAGGCCGTCGCGCATTTCAGTGAACTGGTGCGCGAACACCGCTATGCAGAGGAGGCCGGCGCGCGCTACGGCCTGGCCAGCGCTCTGGCAAGGGCGCGCGATTTTCCACAGGCCGCATCCGAAGTCGAGACAGTGCGCAAGCTCCTCGGGACGCACCCCATGGTGGAGCTGCTGATGGCACGGGTGCGTCTCGGCGCCGGCGATCCGGCGGGAGCTCGCGACGTGCTGCGTGCAGCCCTCGCTCGCGCTCCCAATTATCGGCCGCTTCACTACGCCTATGTGGAGGTGCTGCAGGGGATGGGACAGCACCAGGCCGCGCTTGCCTGGCTTGCGGATCTGGTGAAAAGCTACCCGCGGGATACCCGCATGTACGCCCTGCAGGCCAAATCCTATGAAGCATCGGGCAAACGCCTGTTGCACCATCAGGCGCTTGCAGAGACCTACGTTCTGCAGGGTACGCTGCCGGCCGCAATCGAGCAGCTCCAGCTCGCGCAGAAAAGCGGGGACGGTGATTTCTACCAACTTTCTGCCGTCGAGGCCCGCTTGCGAGATCTGCGCTCGCTGCAGGCCGAAGAGAAAAAAACCGCCAAAGGACCTTGAAAAACGCTTCCCGCGCTTCAGGATCGGTAGTGGGGAACGGGGTCTTTACCCGGCGCGTCGAAGTAGGCTTCGTAGAGAAGATCGAACGTTTTCTCGCTTTCGGTGAACAGTTCTTCGTCGCTGTTGCAGCGACGGCGCGCGCCTTCGAGCAGTGTTTCGACTCCGGCAGCCTCGGCGACCGGCGCACCGCCCGTATCGAGATAATGCACGAGCGCCCCGATTCTAGTGAGTGTCTCGTTATTGTCCAGGCCAAATTTCCCAAGCAGCTCCTGGAATGTCACTTTGTCCTTGCTGTTGGAAAAAGTCGCGCCTTCGAAACCGAACCCGACCGCAGTCGAAGGGCACTGTTGAGTCTTTTCCATCCACATCAAGGTCGCCTCCGGGTCGATGAAACGCCGGATGAGCCAGGCGGAGGCGAGCCGGTCGGCCAACAGGGGCTTGCGTGACGCCCAACTGCGCTTGAAGTAATAGCGCCCCGTCTGGGTCAGGCGACCGGAGTTGGGAGCGTCTGGAAACATCCTTTTCCGTACCTCGCCCTCCGTATCGCGCAGCGCTTGCGCCGCCTGCTCCTTTACCGGTGAGTCAAAGAAATCGAGCGCGCTGATCGCTTCGAATTCACGCCGCTGCTTGTTGAGAACTCGGGCGATCGCGCTGGGCTCTGAAATTCCGAAACCGGCGCGCAGCCCCTTGACGGCTTTGATCAGTTCCTCGTATTTTCCCGCCCGGTCAAAGAGCGACCGGAATGCCTGTCCTTGTTGAGCATCCAGATTCGTCACCTGCAGGATATGCGCCGAGCCGCTGATCCGGCTCATGTGCTCGGACAGACGCTTCAGGCCTTGCCGATTCGCGGGGTTGTCCGGCAGCAGATAGACGCCCTCGCGCAGCACCGCGCAGCCCATGGATTCGAGCGTGCGTAGCAGCCGCATCCGGGCCGCGGGATCCTCCATGGGAAGACTGGCGACGTATACCAGCCATTTCGGGTCAGGTGGTGGCAATTCCTTGGCCAAAGCCGCTCCTCGCTGAAGGTGCCCCCTATCGGCGTCCCAGTTTAAGTATCGCAAACAGTTTAAGCAACCCGGCGATCAGGGCGTCGTATGCGAACGATAGGATCGGCGCACGGATACGGGCAGCGTGGCTTCATCAAGAATACGGTTTGGTATATAGTTTCCGCCCTTCGGGTGAATGCGAGCAACGATGGCGACTTTCGACAAGGATCTGGATGTGCGCGGCCTCAATTGTCCACTGCCCATCCTGCGCGCCAAGAAAGCCTTGGCGGAGCTGGGGAGCGGGCAGGTACTTCGGGTCCTTGCCACGGATCCGGGCTCGGTGAAGGACTTTCAGGCCTTCGCGAAGCAGACCGGCAATCAGCTGCTCTCGCACGATGAAGCCGACATGGTCTTCACCTTTTTGATGAAGAAGAAGTGACCGGTCTTTGTTCGATCGGCCGACCTGATCGCAGCCTACTCCCGCGGTTCCTGGATGATTCCCTGCCTGAGGTAAACTGGCCTCACGGCCTGCGCCCAGCTCTTGAGACCCAGGGCAAAGGCGCCTCCTGCCAGAACCACGATGATGCCGCATCCGAATAGAGTCCAGTGGGCCCCGATCACTTCGGCGAGCGCTCCTGCGGTGAAGTTGCCGATAGGCGCAAATCCGAGGAAGCACATGACGTACATGCTGATCACCCTCGCGCGCTTGTCCTCGTCTGCGACGGTCTGCAGGATGGTATTGATGGAGGCCGCGGTGACGACGAGCCCGGCTCCGAAGACCGCGAGGAGCGCGAGAGACAGCCACAGGGTTCCGGACAGGGAGAATCCGGTCAAGGCGATGCCGGCCACCACTGTGGCTGAGGCGACTACCTTGCCGAGCCCGCGCACCGAACCGCGTGCAGCAAGCGCGAAGGTGCCCGCGATTGCGCCCAGCCCGACGGCGCCGATGAGAAAGCCGAACGTCCTCGAGCCGCCGCTGAAAGTCTCGCCGGCGAAGATGGGCATCAGTGAGGACCAGGGCGCGGTGAAAAATCCCATCGCCATGAGGAGCAGCAAGAGACGCCGGGTGCCCGCAAAACCGAAGGCATAGGTGAATCCGGACGCCAACTCGCGCCACCACCCGACACCGGTATCGGGGAGCTTGCGTGGCTTCACGCGGACGATGGCATAGGTCGCGATGATGGCCAGATAGAAAAGAGCGTTCAGGACAAAGCACCACGCCTCGCCAAATGCCGCCAGCACCAGTCCCGCCACGGAAGGTCCGACGAAACGCGTCGACTGGAACAGCAGGGATTGCAGGGCGATCGCGTTGGGCAGGTCCTCCCTGTGTTCTATCAGTTCCAGAAGGAATACCTGACGAGTCGGCGTTTCGAAGGCGGTGATGATCCCGAGGAAAAGGGCGAGAGCGATCAGCTGAGTGACGCGGATCACGTCGGCGAAAGTGAGCAGGGCGAGCACCAGCGCCTGCACGAAGGCGAGCGATTGGATCAGCAACAGCAGGCGCCGGCGATTGACCCGGTCGGCCCATACGCCGGCGATCGGGGACAGAAACAATATGGGCAGCTGCTGCGCTCCAGCGGTCACGCCCAGCAAAAGGGCCGAACCGGTGACGCGGTAAACCAGCCAGCTCATGGCCACCGTCTGCATCCAGTTCCCGAGCAGCGACAGGCCCTGGCCCGCGTAGAAGATCCGGAAGGTCTTCGAGCGGAAAGCGCGCAGCGCAGGGTGCACGGGGGAAACTCAGGGTTTGAGCTTGTCGAGCTGGGATTTAAGCTGTTCCAGCGTTGCGAGGAAAGTCGCAAGACGCTCCCTTTCCTGGGCCACGACCGCTGCCGGAGCGCGCTCGATGAAATTCGGATTGGAGAGCTTGGCGTTGGCCTTTGCGATCTCGCTTTCGACGCGCGAGATCTCTTTTTGCAGCCGCGCTCGTTCGGCGGCAACATCAATCTTGACGTTCAGCATTATGCGGAAGGGATGAACGACTGCGACCGGTGCTGGCGACATGGGCAATACGTCCGGGAATCGTACCTCTGACAACCGGGCCAGGGCCATCAGATACGGGCGCAGCACCTCCGCGCCGACGCCGGTAACGTCACCTTCGACCAGTGCCCCCACCTTCTCCGCCGGCGACAATCCCATCTCGCTGCGCAGTGAGCGGCATGCATCCGTCAAAGCCTTCAGCGTTTCAATCTGAGTCGTCTCGGTGGGGGCGCGCTTTTCCATATCCGCTCGCGGAAAAGGTTGCAACATGATGCTAGGTCCGACCTTAGCGGAAAGGGGCGCGACCCTTTGCCACAGTTCTTCAGTGATAAAGGGAATGATCGGATGCGCCAGACGCAGCGCCGCCTCGAGCACGCGAACGAGCGTGCGGCGTGTGGCGCGTTGTTCCGCCTCATTGCCGCTCGCGAGTTGTGTCTTGGCGAGCTCTACGTACCAATCGCAGTACTCGTTCCACACGAATTCATAGATTGCGCGCGCCCCGTTGTCGAAGCGGTATTCGGCGTAAGCATGCTCGACCTCGTATTCGGCATCCTGCAATGCCGCGACTATCCACTTGTCGGCAAACGAGGGTTTGAGCGGCATGGATTCGTCAACCCCGGTGTCCTTGCCTTCGCAGTTCATGAGCACGAAGCGGGTCGCGTTCCACAGCTTGTTGCAGAAGTTACGATAGCCCTCGCAACGGGAGAGGTCGAAGTTGAGCGTGCGAGCGTAGGTGGCGAGCGACGCGAACGTGAAGCGCATCGCGTCCGCACCGAAGGACGGGATGCCGTTCGGGTAGTGCACTTTGATGTATTTCTCGACCTTGCCTCTATGCTCCCCGCGAAGCAGGCCCACTGTGGACTTTTCGAGCAGAGCTTCGAGTGAGATGCCGTCGATCAAGTCGAGCGGATCGAGCGTGTTGCCTTTTGACTTGGACATCTTCTCGCCTTCGGCGTCGCGCACCAGGGCGTTGATATAGACGTGGCGGAACGGCACTTTACCGGTGAAGTGCTGCGTCATCATGATCATCCGGGCGACCCAGAAGAAAATGATGTCGAAGCCCGTGACGAGCACGGACGAGGGAAGGAAGCGCTCGAGGTCCGGCGTTTCCTCCGGCCAACCGAGCGAGGTGAAGGGCACCAGCGCAGAGGAGAACCACGTGTCGAGCACGTCATCGTCGCGCTTGAGCGCGCCCCGATAGCCTTTTGCTGCAGCTCGTTTCTTGGCTTCGTCTTCGTTGCGGCCGACGTAGATGTTGCCTCGATCGTCGTACCACGCCGGAATCTGATGACCCCACCACAGCTGGCGCGAGATGCACCAGTCCTGGATGTTCTCCAGCCACTGGTTGTAAGTCGACGTCCAGTGCTCCGGGAAGAACTTCACTTCCCCGTTCGCGACCGCGGCCAGGCCGCGCTTGGCGAGCCCATCCATCCTTATGAACCACTGGTCGGTCAGCATGGGTTCGACGATCACGCCGGTGCGGCCCGAGCGCGGCACTCGCAGCTTGTAGGGCTTCTCCGAGACCAGCAGGTTCTGCGATTTGAGATCGGCGACGATTCGCTTACGCGCCTCGAATCTGTCCAAGCCGCGATAGGTGTTCGGCGCGCTTTCGTTCATTTTCGCGTCGAGCGTCATCACGACGATCTGGGGGAGTTTGTGACGCTGGCCGACGGCGTAGTCGTTGAAATCGTGCGCCGGTGTGATCTTCACGCAGCCGGTGCCGAATTCCGGATCGACGTAATCATCGGCAATGATGGAGATCGTGCGTCCGGTGAGGGGCAGTTGCACGCGTTTGCCGACGAGCTTTGTGTAACGCTCGTCTTTCGGATTCACCGCGACCGCGACGTCGCCCAGCATGGTTTCAGGCCTTGTCGTGGCGACTACCACCGAACCGCGGCCGTCCTCCAGCGGGTAGCGTATCTCCCAGATCTTCCCGTCCTCTTCCTCGCTGTCCACTTCGAGGTCGGACACCGCCGTGCCGAGCACCGGGTCCCAGTTGACGAGGCGCTTGCCGCGGTAGATCAGGCCCTCCTCATGAAGGCGCACGAATACTTCGACTACGGCACGCGACATACGCGCGTCCATGGTGAAGTAGCCGGCTCTTTGACCCTCGGTATCGGCAAAAGTCCAGTTGGCCGAGGCGCCGAGGCGCCGCATCTGGCGCGTGATCGTCGAACCGGATTGCTGCTTCCACTCCCACACGCGCTTGATGAACGCTTCGCGCCCAAGATCGTTCCGGGTCTTGCCTTCGGTCTCGAGCTGGCGCTCGACCACGATCTGCGTTGCGATACCGGCGTGGTCGGTGCCGACCACCCAATTGGCATTGAAGCCGCGCATGCGGTGATACCGGACCAGAGCGTCCATGAGCGTCTGCTGGAAAGCGTGCCCCATGTGCAGCGTGCCGGTGACGTTCGGCGGGGGCAGCTGGATACAGTAGGGCGGCCTTTGCGAATCAGGAGAATGCAGGAAATAGCCGCGCGACTCCCAAAGGGAATACCAGCGTTTCTCGACCTCGTGCGGGTCAAAGCTCTTGGCGAGTTCCATGTGGGTTGAGTTCAAAAGAGAAAGCGCGCCGAGCGGCACCCCCGCGGGAGCCCGGCTTCGACGCGCTCCGGCGGATTATAGCGTCAGGTATCCCGCGACGGTCCGCGCACCCGCGCGATTTCGAGTTCCACCGCCCGGGCGACCGCTTCCCGGATCAACCTCTCGACGTCGGTTCTGACTTGGGCGCTGAGTGCCGTCACTGCGCGTTGCAGGTGGGCATCGATCCGGACCTGCAAAGGCTCCTCCACGAATTTCGCGATGTGCGGGCCGATTGCGTCAAGGATGCTTTGCTTCAGCCTCTGTTCCAGCTCAAGCAGCTCGGTTTTGTTGGAAACGCCCTGTGCCGGCGTGCCCGACGTGGGCTGCACGGGGACAGCCGGCGACTCGGCGATGACCTCCGTAAGAACCGGAACGTCGCCTTGAGTTGCGGCCCCGGAAGGATGATAACGCTTCAGAAACGCATCGGCTTTCCCCAGCAGGTCGTCGGAATCGCTCATACGCCCGACTTGGAGAGATCGTAATGGCTTATTTCGTAGCCGCGGTCCCGATAGAAACGAAAACGGCTTCGCGCGAGCTGACGATCGTCCTCGCCGGTGCCGACGAGCTCGACCAGCCGTTCAAAACGGCTGAACGACGGCGGCGAATCGCCGTGCAGATTGAGAATCACCTGATAGTGAGCCAACTCGACGTCCTCGCGGGCGATCACGAAGGGAATTTCCGAAGAAGGAGCATGGTGCGCCATGGAATGCGGAACGAAACCGATGGCTTGATAGGTCCAAATCAACTTGTCGAAGGCGCGGGCCGTGTTCTCATCCGGGGCATAGACAACCACGCGCGACTGGTGCTTGATTGCTTTGGCGACAAGCTGGCAGGCGACCCGAAGCTTGGGCTCGGCGTTGGAGTAGAAGTCGATTCGCGTCATTTCTGGCGGATCGGAAAACGGTGGTCCGAGAATCGGTTTTCAAGGCGGGAAGGACTGTTCTCGTGCTCCATTCACCGCTTTCCCGCGCGCTTGATCAGAAACGTCGTAAGCAGAGGGATGGGCCGGCCTGTCGCTCCTTTTTCCTTGCCCGACTTCCACGCCGTCCCGGCAATGTCGAGGTGGGCCCAGTCGTACTTGTGCGCGAATCTCGAAAGGAAACAGGCCGCGGTAACGCTGCCCGCAGCGCGTCCACCGATGTTTGCAAAGTCGGCGAAGTTGCTTTTCAGCTGCTCCTGGTAATCTTCCCACAGCGGCAGCTGCCAGACGCGGTCCCACGACTCCGCCCCCGCTGCCTGCAGTTCCTGTGCCAGGCCATCCTTGTTCGAGAACAACCCGGAGCAGACGTGGCCCAAGGCGACGATGCAGGCGCCCGTAAGCGTGGCGATGTCCACCACGGCCTGGGGCTCGAAGCGCTCGGCGTAGCTCAGCGCGTCGGCAAGAATGAGGCGTCCCTCTGCGTCGGTGTTGAGGATCTCGACGGTCTGGCCCGACATGCTCGTGACGATGTCGCCCGGCTTGGTGGCCGCCCCTCCAGGCATGTTCTCGCAGGTGGGAACCAGCCCGATCACGTTCAGTTTAAGCCCGAGCTCTGCCGCGGCTCGCAGGGTTCCCAGCACGCTGGCCGCGCCGCACATGTCGAACTTCATCTCGTCCATTTCGGCCGAAGGCTTGATGGAGATGCCGCCGGTATCGAATGTAATGCCCTTTCCCACCAGCACCACGGGTCGATCCTTCCTGCCGGCCCCGGAGTAGCGAAGGACCACGAACTTGGGCGGCTCGTGCGATCCCTTCGTTACCGAAAGCAGCGAGCCCATCCCGAGTTTTTCCATGTCCTTTTGCTCGAGCACTTCCACTGCCAGCTTCCATTCGCGCCCGAGCTTCACGGAAGTCTCAGCCAGATACGTGGGCGTGCACACGTTTGCGGGCAGATTGCCGAGGTCCCGGGCGAGCGCCATGCCGGCGGCGATAGCGCGCCCTTCGCGGATGCCACGCTCCAAGTCGGCGGCATCGCGCTTGGAAACGGCCGAAACAGCGACATGAACGAGCGATCTTTCTTCCGCTTTCTTGCTTTTCATGCGATCGAAGCGGTAAGTGACATCGGCAGCGGCCAGAACGAGCTGACGCGCTTTCCAAGCGGCATCGCGACCGGGAACTTGCAGCTCGGCGAAATACAGGCAGGCGTCGCGTGCCCCCGTTTCGTGAATCGCGGCAAGGGACGCACGCGCGCAGTCGCGATACTGCTTCTCGCCGAATTCCTTCTCCCTGCCCAGTCCCACGAGGAGCACGCGCTCGGCTGCGACACCGCGTACGCGATACAGCAGCCGGGTGCTTCCCGCCTTCCCGTCCATGTCTCCGGATCGGAGAAGTTCGCGGATTTGGCCGTGCGCCGCCTTGTCGAGTGCATCCGCCGCACCGGACAGCTTGCGCGATTCGAATACGCCTGCAGCGACGCACGCAACCGGGTGTTTCTCCGGCATCGCGAATTTTGTGCTAAATTCCATTCGACCTCGACTCGGGGAACATGCAAGGATTATCTCCGGTTTGCTTCGCCGAAGTCAAAAGCTACGCTGCGTTTTTCGGCTTGCGATCCGACCTCTTGGCTGACTTCTATCCACTCACAAAGTGATCTTTCGGCGCGCTCTGCTGCGTGAATTCGGCAATCTCGCGCTCGCGGTGTTCGCGACGCTGTTCGCCATCACGTTGACGACGCAGCTCATCCGGCTGCTCGGGCAGGCAGCGATCGGAAAAGTCCTCTCGGAGGCCGTAGTCGCTCTGCTTGCGTTTTCCGCCCTCAACTATCTGCCGGTATTGATGTCGTTGACGCTTTTCATCACGGTGCTGATGACGCTTTCGCGCAGCTACCGCGAGTCGGAGATGGTCATCTGGTTCGGCTCGGGCCTTTCGCTCCTCGCGTGGATTCGTCCCGTGCTGTTGTTTGCAGCGCCGCTGGTTGCGCTCGTGGCGGTGCTGTCGCTGTTCTTGTCGCCCTGGGCGATCGGCAGAGCGGAAGACTACAGGCGCCAAATGAACCTGCAAGACGACGTTTCGCGGGTTGCACCGGGTGTTTTCCGGGAGGCGGGTGGCGCGGACCGGGTGTTTTTTGTGGAGGAAATCGCCGGCGATCAGACCAACGTTCAAAACGTATTCATCGCGCAGATGCGGGAAGGCAGGCTCGGCATTACGGTCAGCAGGCGCGGATACCGGGAGTCGGCGGAAAACGGCGACCGCTTCGTCGTTTTGCTCGACGGGCGGCGCTATGAGGGCGTTCCAGGCGAACTCGATTTCAAGGTGATGGATTTTCAACGCTACGCAATGAGAGTCGAAACGCGTGAAACGCAGGCCGAAGAGGCTTCCACCAAAGCCATGTCCACGTCTGGACTGCTCCAGACACCCACCAATCCCCATTTGGCGGAACTGTTGTGGCGCATCGGTTTACCGATCGCCGCGCTCGTTCTTGCATTGCTCGCGATCCCGCTGTCCTTCGTCAACCCCAGGGCGAGCCGTTCGGTGAACCTGATCTTTGCGCTGTTTACGTACATGGTTTATGCGAACCTGCTGAGCATCGTGCAGGCCTGGGTCTCCCAAGGCCGGTTGGCTTTCAATACCGGGTGGTGGGTGGTGCACGCGGGAATGATTGGCGTCCTCGTGCTGCTGTTTTACAGGCGGCTTCAGGTGCGTCCGCTGTTCGGAAGGCGCTGAAGTGGATACCTTACGCACCTACATGGCCAGGGAGATTTACGGTGCGACGCTGTTCGTCTTCGCCGCATTCCTCAGCCTGTTCTCTTTTTTCGACCTTATCAATGAACTGACCGATCTTGGCAGGGGCGGGTACCGGCTGCAGCACGCGCTCGCGTTCGTCGCACTGTCGGTGCCGAGCCACGTGTATGAACTGTTTCCCGTGGTAGTGCTGATCGGGACGCTCTATGCTCTTTCGCATCTCGCGGCCAATTCCGAATATACGGTGATGCGCGCCTCGGGGCTCGCGCCTTGGCGTGCCGCAAGCACCCTGTTTCGCATAGGCATCGTGTTTGCAGTCGCTACGCTCGTTTTCGGCGAGCTGATCGCTCCGGTTTCGGAGCGTGCGGCAAGGCAGCTCAAACTCTCCGTTACCAGCGCCATCGTGGTCAGTGAGTTTCATACGGGGCTGTGGGTGAAGGATGACAGGCGATTCGTCAATGTTCGCGAAGTCCAGCCCGATACGAGTCTTTCCGATATCAGGGTATTCGAGTTCGATGACCAATACCGGCTCCAGTCGATCAGCTTCGCGAAACAGGGGCGGTACCTCGGCAAGAATATGTGGCGATTGCGCGAGATCGTGCATACCAGCTTCGCATCCAGCGGAAGCAACGTGCGGCGCCTCGCGGAAATGGACTGGAACTCGGTCCTTACGCCGGACATTCTCGCCGTACTTTTCGTCGTCCCGGAACGGATGTCGGCATGGAACCTGTACCAGTATTCCCGGCATCTGTCCGAGAACCGGCAAAAGACGGAGCGTTATGAAATCGCCATGTGGAAAAAGCTCATTTATCCGCTTGCCTCCCTTGTCATGATGGCGCTCGCCTTGCCTTTCGCCTATGTCCACGTCCGGGCGGGCGGCGTGGGGGTGAAAGTGTTCTCGGGGATCATGCTGGGAGTCTTTTTTCACATGATGAACAGCCTGTTTTCATATCTGGGGTTGCTCCAAAACTGGCAACCCTTCGTCAGTGCCGCGCTGCCGAGCGCGGTTTTTCTGGGCGCAGCCACACTGATGATGTGGTGGGTGGAGAGAAGGTAGACCGACCGCTACCGACGCCCGGCTCCTGCATCGCCCGTCGCGACGATGCGAGTGCCGGCCAGACGGTCATGCAGAAACTGCCGGTCGCGATCGAAGAACGCCCAAAAAACTCCGACGCCGAACAACAAAAGCGAAGGCCAGGCGAGAACGTAGCGCAGCGCTGCTCGCCCGACCCCGATGGGCAGATTATCGTGGCGGACCACCCGCATCTTCCAAGTCTGCATCGGCAGCGTTCGACCTCCGCGGGTCCAGCAGGCCATGAAGTAGGCACCCAAAACCAGGAATAGGTATAGCTGGAATGCGAGACGCGTGTCCGCAGGGAGATAGCCATTGGCCACGCCATAGAACGCAAGCCCGGCGAAAAAAGCGATTGCGAACACGACCAGTGACTCGTACAGCATCGACAGCACCCGCCTGCCTATGCCGGGCACCGTCGGACCGGGCGGGGCAAGAGCGCCCGAATCCATCGATACGGGCTACTGGTTTGCGGGCGGTGCCGGCGCGACCGGGCTTGCTTCAGGCGGTGCAGCTGGCGGGAGCGCAGGGTCGGCAGGAGACTTGGCGGGACGGGGCGGCGTAGCGGGTTTGCGCGGTGTGCTGCCCAACTTACGCCGCTCCTGCTCCGGCAGGCGGTTGTACTCCTCCCATTGCTGTTTCAGCCCCTGTTTTTTGTCGGGGGGCAGCTTTTCCATCTTCTTATAGCGTTCGCGCGCGGCCTGGCGTTCCTTGGGGGTGAGCTTGGCCCAGGCTTGCATGCGTCGTTGCACGCGCGCCTGCTCGTCGGGTTTCATCTTCGGATAGCGCTTGGCGATACCGATCCAGTTGCGCTTGCGATCTGGTTCGAGATTGTCCCAGTCGACCGCAAGCGGCGCGAGAATCTGCTGCTGCTCTTGCGTCAACTCGCCCCACGTCGGGGGCTTTTTCTGCGGTGGAGCGGCGAGGACGGAGAGCGAGGTGCAGAGCCAAAGTACTAGAACGAGACGCGCTTTAGCCATGCATCGAATCCCTTGTCGAGATAGGCATCCAGTGGCAGGTCGCCGGTCAGCACCGCGGCGTCGATTTCCTCGATTTCGGCGGCGGATTGGGTATCCCGCCACTGGTTGATCGCGATCAACCCGAGGATCAGCACGGCCATCGGCAGCAGGACCCTTGGAATGAGCGCAGAAGGACCGCCTGATTTGCCGATCACATTGTCGGCCCAGGCCCATACCGGAACGCGGGACTCCACGCGCTGGCGCGCCAAAGCAGCCTCCCGCGCCGCTTTCAGGCGGGCGAGCTTGCCGGCGTCCAGATCGAGCCCCCGGTTGAGAAGCTGCTTGATTCTGTAAGCGATCTGCTGTTCGTTCATAACTCGATCCCCCTTGCTCTCAAGGCCGCCGCTAAAGCGTGCGCTGCGCGGGAGCAATGGGTTTTGACGCTGCCTTGAGAGCAACCCATGACGGTTGCGGTCTCGGCAACGTCCAACTCTTCCCAGTAACGCAGCAAAAACGCTTGCCGTTGACGCGGCGGCAGCCGCTGGAGCTCTTTCTCAATTACTTCAAGAACTTGCGATTGTTCCAGAAGGTCCGAGGGACCTTCCCTGGCCTTGGACGTATCCGCGCTCTCCAAGGTTTCGAGCGGGTCGGTGTCGTCGTCTTCCCGTCCCGGGGAGAGCGCCGAAAACAGCGTCACCCACCGGGACCGCACCTTCTGCCTGCGATAAAAGTCGCGAATGGTGTTCTGCAGGATGCGTTGGAATAGCATCGGCAGCTCCGCCGCCGGTTTGGCTCCGTATTTCTCCGCGAGCTTGAGCATGGCGTCCTGCACTACGTCGAGGGCGTTCTCCGCCTCCCGGACCGCGAACAGCGCCTGCTTGTACGCGCGTCGCTCTACGCTCGCGAGGAACTCGGATAGTTCGTTTCGGGAGGCCAGAAGAGCTTCCTTTTTTGTCCGCCGAAATGACCTCGGCCGGTGCGCTTCGATGGTATCAAAAGCCGGGTTCAGGCGCAGAATGGAACAGCGGAAAACTTGACCAATCAGACGTCAGCAATTAGGCTCCAAAGTTCTCTCGAACAGGTTCATCGGAATGGAATTGACAGGCGCAGAGATTGTCGTGAAGTGCCTCCAGGCGGAGGGCGTCGAGTATGTCTTCGGCTATCCCGGCGGCGCCGTCCTTTTCATCTACGACGAGCTGTTCAAGCAGGACAAAGTCAAGCACATCCTGGTGCGCCACGAGCAGGGCGCAACGCATGCTGCGGACGGCTACTCGCGCTCAAGCGACAAGGTCGGCGTTGCGCTGGTGACCTCGGGTCCCGGCGTCACCAACGCGGTGACCGGAATCGCCACCGCGTACATGGATTCGATCCCGATGGTGATCATCACCGGGCAGGTGCCCACCCACGCGATCGGCCTGGACGCATTCCAGGAGTGCGACACGGTGGGCATCACGCGGCCCTGCGTGAAGCACAACTTCCTCGTAAAAGACGTCAAGGATCTCGCGATCACGATCAAGAAGGCGTTCTACCTCGCCAGGACCGGGCGGCCCGGACCTGTGCTCGTCGACATTCCCAAGGACGTCACCTCGGCGAAGTGCCCATTCCAGTATCCGGAAACGGTGACGATGCGCTCTTACAACCCCGTCGTGAAGGGGCATCCGGGTCAGATCAAGAAAGCGGTGCTGTTGCTCGCCGAGGCGAAGCGACCCATGGTCTACACTGGCGGCGGCGTCATTCTGTCGGGCGCGGCGAAGGAGCTGACGAAGCTCGTCAAGATGCTCGGCTTCCCGTGCACCAATACGCTGATGGGCCTGGGGGGGTATCCCGCAACCGACCCGCAGTTCCTCGGCATGCTCGGGATGCACGGTACCTACGAAGCCAACATGGCGATGCAGAACTGCGACGTTCTGCTTGCCGTCGGCGCGCGCTTCGATGATCGCGTCATCGGCAATCCGGCGGATTTCAGCCAGGTGCAGCGCAAGATCATTCACATCGACATCGACCCGTCCTCGATCTCCAAGCGCGTGAAGGTCGACGTCCCGATCGTCGGAAATGTGCCCGATGTGCTCGAGGAGCTGATCCGGCAGCTCGATGCTGCCGGCTACAAGCCGGACCAGAAAGCGCTCAGCGCCTGGTGGTCCCAGATCGGGCTGTGGAAATCCAAGGACTGCCTGAGATACGACAAGAAGAGCAAGATCATCAAACCTCAGTTCGTCCTGGAGAGACTCTACGAAATCACCAAAGGCGATGCATTTGTGACTTCCGACGTCGGCCAGCACCAGATGTGGGCGGCGCAGTTCTACAAATTCGACAAGCCGCGCCGCTGGATCAACTCCGGGGGCTTGGGCACCATGGGCTTCGGCCTGCCTGCGGCAATGGGTGTTCAGTTCGCTAATCCGGGAGCGACGGTCGCTTGCGTCACCGGCGAGGCGAGCATTCAGATGTGCATCCAGGAGCTCTCGACTTGCAAGCAATACCGGCTCCCGATCAAGATCGTGAACCTCAACAACAAGTACATGGGCATGGTGCGCCAGTGGCAGCAGTTCTTTCACGGCAACCGCTACTCCGAGTCGTACATGGACGCGCTGCCCGACTTCGTAAAACTCGCCGAGAGCTACGGCCACGTCGGCATCAAGGTGGAGGAGCCCGGCGACGTCGAGCCGGCGCTGCGGGAAGCATTCAAGCGCAAGAACGATCTGGTGTTCCTCGATTTCATCACTGACCAGACCGAGAACGTCTATCCGATGGTCCAGGGCGGCAAGGGCCTGTCCGAGATGATTCTTGCCGAGGAGCTGTAAGCCCGAAACCGGGTTCGATCAACGTTGGCTGAAGGGAGCCTGGTCCGGCGGCGCCACGAGCGCCGCGTCACAAGGGCGCGGAACGCGCCGGGGCCGGGCCTCAGCGAGGGGACAATGCGACACATCATTTCCATCATGCTCGAAAATGAGTCGGGGGCTCTTTCGAGAGTCGCAGGGCTGTTCTCGGCGCGCGGCTACAACATCGAAACGCTCACCGTGGCGCCGACCGAAGACGCGTCGCTTTCGCGCATGACTATCGTCACCACGGGCTCCGACGACGTGGTCGAGCAGATTACGAAACAGTTGAACAAGCTCGTCGAGGTGGTCAAGGTGGTCGATCTGTCGGAAGCGGCCCACATCGAGCGCGAGCTGATGCTGATCAAGGTCCGGGCGATGGGAAAGGAGCGCGAGGAGATGAAGCGCATGTCCGATATCTTCCGGGGTCGCATTATCGATGTCACCGAGAACACGTATACCATCGAGCTCACGG
>Ga0193745_1000046_pt1 | contig 23360 bp, 25 predicted proteins | sample L1a2metaG_FD_145899 | JGI IMG/M metagenome (GOLD analysis project Ga0193745, IMG submission 145899) | Soil microbial communities from a riparian zone of the East river system, Colorado, United States - L1a2 | ecosystem: Environmental > Terrestrial > Soil > Riparian zone | place: USA: East River... | reverse complement strand
GATGATGCCCATTCGCAAGATACCGGCGACGAGACGGCGAACAGCCCGCCCCGGCGCGACGCACTTTGCGTCGGACCCAACCGCACGTCTGCGTTTGATTATGGTTTCCCTCCCGGTGCTGCCATTAGACGTTTCGAACGGACGGATCCGTATGCGACGCCTTGCGCATAGTCTGCATTCAATTCGGAACTTGCACCTGACAAAGGGCTGAAAACCGCAGGAGCTTTCTTTTTCTGGCGAATCTCAATGGAACAATCGCTTGAATGAAATTCTTCAAGCGTCTTGTCATAACTGGATAATGAAACGTCGAGCGACGTTACTTTCCACCCGCGTACAGCTTCACCACCCGGTAAAGGAACTCGTGGCCTTCGTAGAGCGAGCGCACGCGGATTCGCTCGTTCAGCCCGTGCACGCCCCCGCCGTCGGGGTCGCGGAACATGCCATTCAGCCCATACGTCGGAATCCCTGCGTTGATGGTGAAGCGGCCATCCGTGGCGGCGACCAGCAAGGTCGGCACCACCGGCACGCCTGGCCACATCTGCGAGCTGACCGCTTCGACGGGCCCGACGATCTCGCGCGTGAGCGGCGGCGGGGGCGAGAGGGTCGGCTCGTGCGTCGGCGTGATCCTGATCTTGTCGTTCGCCATGACTCTCGCCAGGGTCTTCTGCACTTCCGCGACCGGTTCTCCGGGCAGGATGCGGCAGTTCACCGTCGCCCGGGCGCGCTGGGGCAGGGCGTTGGTCGCGTGGCCCGCATCGAGCATCGTTGCGACGCAGGTGGTGCGGAACGTCGAGTTGTTCAGCGCGGTCGCAGACAGCCGCATGATCGCCTCGGGGTCGGGTGGCTCGCGCAGGATCGCCTTCATGTCCGCGGCAGTCTGCCCGGTTTCGATGCGTGACATCTGCTCGAAATAGGCGCGCGTGGTGTCGGAGAGCTTGAACGGGAAGTCGTGAGCGCCGAGCCGCGCGAGGCCGCCCGCGAGATGGGTGATCGCGTTGTCTTTCACCGGCACCGAGCTGTGTCCGCCCGGATTGGTCACTTCGAGCTGATAGGTCTGGAACACCTTCTCGCCCGCCTGGATGCTCATGCGCAGATAGTTGCCGTTCTTGTCGAGGAGGCCGGTGCCGCCTTCGTTCAACGCAAACTCGGCGTCGATCAGGTCGCGGTGGTTCTTGAGGAGGTACACGATGCCGCTGAAATTGGACGGGATGATTTCCTCGTCGCAGGTCGCAACGAGGACGAGGTCGCGCTCGGGACGGTAGCCTTCCTGCCGGTAGCGAACGAGGTTCGCCACGAACACCGCGACCATCGCCTTGTCGTCGGCCGCGCCGCGCGCGTAGAAGTAGCCGTTCTCCTCGACGAGCCTGAACGGATCGCGCTGCCAGTCCTCGCGCTTCGCCTCCACCACGTCGAGGTGCCCGAGCAGCATGACGGGTTTTTTCGCGCCGGCGCCGCGGTAGCGGGCGATGAGGTTGCCCTTCTTCGGCCCGCCCGGCGGCACGATGATCTGCATGTCCGGTGCCGGCAGCCCGCCCGCTTTCAGCCGGGCGGCCATCGCCTCCGCGGCGGCCGTGCAGCTTCCGGCCGAGTCGGTGGTGTTGATCTCGACCAGTTCCTTGTAGATCTCGCGCAACTGCTGCTGCGCGGGCGTGGGCGCGCTTTGCGCGGGCGCGCGAAGCGCGAGCGAGGCTCCCAAGGCGATCCAGATTGCGCAGCGAAGTGTTTTCATTCTTCCTCCCGTCGTCGGTGCGATCAAGGCCTATACTAATAGGGCGAGGGCGTCCGCTGCGCATCAATCGGCGCCGCGGGCCTGTTCATGGGAGGGTTTGCCATGCCAATCAAGAAGATCCTGATCGTCGATGATTCCGCCACCGACCGCCAGTTCCTGCTGGAAGTGTTGGCCAAGCAGGGTTTTCAATGCGTGACCGCGCAGAACGGCGACGAGGGCATCGCCAAGGCGAAGACCGAGCTGCCGGACCTGATCCTGATGGACATCATCATGCCCGGCACCGACGGGTTCAAGGCGACGCGCGCCATCACGCGCGACGAAGCCACCAAGCACATCCCGGTGATCGTGTGCACCAGCAAGAAACTGGAAACCGACCGCGTGTGGGGCATGCGCCAGGGAGCCAAGGACTACATCATCAAGCCCGTCGATGCGAAAGACCTTCTCGCCAAGATCGCAAAGCTCGGCTGAACCCTTCGCTCACGCCAGCAGGACGAGAGCGAGCGCCACGGCGCCGGGAAGCGCCTGGGCCCACAGGATCTTGCGGCTCGCAGTAAAGCCGCCGAACACGCCGGCGATGACGACGCAGCCGAGGAAAAAAATCTTGATCGAGGTTCCGGCGCCGCCGAGAGCGAGACCCCACCCAAGCCCGGCTGCGATGAAACCGTTGTACAGGCCCTGATTCGCGGCGAGCGCCTTCGAGGCCCTGGCGAAATCGGGCGTCGTGCCGAAAGTGCGAAGGCCGACGGGCCGGGTCCAGAGGAACATCTCGAGGACCAGGAACCCGAAATGCAGCGCAGCGACCAGGGCGACCGCGACGTTCGTGATGGTTGTCATGGAACCCCTTTCCTCTGGAAAACTCCGACCCCGTCCTGCGACCTCTAGAGTTGCCAGCCGATCTTGCGGTCGAGCGACCAGGGGCCGCCGCCGCGCAGGGCTACGGCGAACATGATCAGTCCCCACATCATCGGGTACTCGTAGCCGGGTCCGGTCCATCCGAATTTGGGCAGATGGTGGTAGGCGATAACCGCCATTTCGATGGTGATGGCCGCGGCGAAAAAGCGCGTGAAGAGGCCCAGCGCGACGCACAGCCCGCCGACGGTTTCCAGGATGATGAGAACGACGGCCAGGGGTTCGGCCGGCGCGATGCCTCGTTTGACCAACGCCATCTGCGCTGTCGCGCCGACGCCCATCATCAGCTTCGGCCAGCCGTGTGGAATGATCATCAGTCCGACAGTCAGGCGGATCAGCGGCCACGTGAGCGGCGCGACCCAATCGTAGAACGGCTTGAGCCTGGGAAACAGCAGTCTCGGTTCGTTTTGCGCGTCCATGGTCAGTCCTCCTCTTTTGTCGGGCAAGAAGCCCGGAAATGCTCGTTATATTATTTGATAACCCGATGTATGTTAGACCAACCCGTCCATGACCATGACATCGACATAATCCCCCTCCCTGACCGCCCCCTGCTCGTGCCCAAGCACGACGAAGCAGTTCGCCTCCGACATCGATCTTAAAATCCCCGAGCCCTGCGCGCCGGTGAGATGCACGCTCCACTCGCCGTTCTTCCACTCCAGTATGCCGCGCTGATATTCGGTGCGGCCGGGTTTCTTGCGCATTGCGGTTTCGGCTTTCGCGCGCAGCAGCGGCAAGTCGGTGTCGCTGCGGCCCATCATCGTGAGAAGTGCGCCGCGCACGAAGTGGTAGAACGTGACCATGACGGCGACCGGATTACCGGGCAGGCCGAAGAGAATCGCCGATTTTCCGCGCGCGCGGATCCGGCCGAAGGCCATCGGGCGGCCCGGGCGCATGGCGATTTTCCAGAACACGACTTCGCCGAGCTTTGCCATCATTTGTTTTGTGAAGTCGGCTTCGCCGACCGACACGCCGCCCGAGGTCACCACCGCGTCGGCGCTCGCCGCGGCCTTGCGGAACGCGGCTTCGAGTTTTTCCGGATCGTCGCGCACCACGCCCAAGTCGGTCACCTCGCAACCGAGGCGCGTGAGCATGCCCCAGAGCGTGTAGCGGTTGGAGTCGTACACTTCGCCGGCCTTCAGCTTCGTTCCTACCGAAACCAGCTCGTCGCCGGTGGAGAAGAACGCCACTTTCAATTTCCGCCGCACGCTCACCTCGCCGATGCCGAGCGAAGCGATCAGTCCGATATCGGCGGGGCGCAGCATCCGTCCGGCGCGAAGCGCGGGCTTGCCTTTCTGCAGGTCTTCGCCCGCGAGCCTGCGGTTCTGTCCGGGCTCTTGCCCGGGCGGAATGGCGATACGCTTGACGTCCACATTGACGGCTTCCTGGATGACGACGGTGTCGGTGTTCCTCGGCATCACAGCGCCGGTCATGACGCGCACGCACTCGCCGCGCCCGACCTCGCCCGTGAACGCCCTGCCGGCGTACGCGGTGCCGATCTCGGTGAGCGTCACCGGCCCGCCTGCGCCGAGGTCGTCGTTGCGAACGGCGTAGCCGTCCATCGCCGAGTTATCGTGCGAGGGTACGTCGATCGGCGAGACGACGTCTTTCGCAAGCACGCGCCCGAGCGCCGCGCGCACGCGAAGCTTCTCGACGCCGGACGCCGGAACGATGAACGAGCGGATGACTTCATTCGCTTTTGCGACCGGGAGCGCGTCCGGGTCGTAGTCGCTCACGCAGCTGATGACTTCCTTGAGAGTCGCCATTCGCGGAATTATCGCGCTTTGGCGCGTAGAATGGCGTCATGACGTGGCTGCTGTACGTCCTGTACGCCCTGGTCGCGCTCGTGGTAGCGGTGTTCGTCGCTGGCCAGGCGGGATTTCTCGCGGGGAAAGAGCCGCCCGATCTGGGCATCAAGGACGGCAAGCTCAAGCCCCCTTCGCGCACCGAGAACAGCGTCAGCAGTCAGGCAGGCCTGTATCCCGATCACCCGATGAAAGCCTACGCGGAGATCGCCCCGTTCAAATTCACGGGAGACGGCAGGGCGGCGATCAATCGAATCAAGCGCATCGTCGAAACCACCGAGGGTGCGCGAATCGTCCGGGCGGAGCCGACGTATCTCTACGCGCAGTTCCAGACTCGCTGGCTCAAGTTCGTGGACGACGTCGAATTCTTCGCCGACGACGACGCCAAACTGGTCCACGTCCGTTCCGCGTCGCGGATCGGGAGGGGAGACCTCGGCGTGAATCGCACGCGAATCGAGGCGATCCGGGCGCGCTTCGCCGCTCAGCCATAGAGTGCCGGTCGGGCATTAACGCGGCGCCGTACGGACCGCGAGAAAAAAAGCCGCGAATCGCGGCTTTTTTTATGCCTGGTCCGAGCCGCTCACGCGGAGCGCGCGTAAAAAACATCGCTGCAAAATAGAACGCCGCATCTCAGGCCCGAGCGCTTTGCCTAGCGGTGACGATGTGTCGTCCTCAGGCGACACCGGCGGCGGTCTCGGAGACTTTTGACACAACGGTGCGAATTCGGGCGGAGATGTCATCCGATCGAGGACTTTTTCCATACCGTCGTCATATGCCAACGGCATACGATCGGCATCGTTGATTTTCAATGCCCGGCAAGCGTTCGCTGTGCCGGCAAGCACTGAGGATTCCCATGCCGCACATGAAAACTCTGCTGCTTCTTGCCTTAGCCACCACGGTGTTCGCGGGTTGCAACGGCGTGGGTGAAGCCGAAACCAGGAACGGGGCGGGACCTGCACCCGCGGCCGACACCACGCCACCCACTCCACCCACCGCCCTCACGGCCGCGGCGATGGGCCCGACCGGAGCCAACATGTCATGGAGCGCTTCAACCGACAACGTCGGAGTGGCCGCCTATATCGTGCTCCGCAACGGCATCCAGGTCGCAACGCCCGCAACAACGAGTTATGCGGATGCGGGCTTGTCCCCCGGAACGACCTACAGCTACACCGTCGCGGCACGCGACGCGGCCGGCAACGTCTCACCCAATTCGACGAGCGTGAGCGTCACGACCGCGAGCGCGGCTGACACAACGCCACCGTCTACGCCCGCCGGCCTCACGGGCGCGGGCGTCGGCTCGACCGGAGCCAACCTCTCGTGGAATGCTTCAACCGACAACGTCGGGGTCACCGGATATATCGTGCGCCGGAATGGCGTGCAGGTCGCGACGCCCGCAACAACGAGTTATGCGGATACGGGTTTGTCCCCCGGCACGACCTACAGCTACACCGTCGCGGCACGCGACGCGGCCGGCAACGTCTCACCCAATTCGACGAGCCTGAGCGTCACGACCACGAGCGCGGCTGACGCGACGCCACCGTCTACGCCCGCCGGCCTCACGGGCGCGGGCGTCGGCTCGACCGGAGCCAACCTCTCGTGGAATGCTTCAACCGACAACGTCGGGGTGACCGGGTATATCGTGCGCCGGAATGGCGTGCAGGTCGCGACGCCCGCAACAACGAGTTATGCGGATACGGGTTTGTCCGCTGCAACGACCTACAGCTACACCGTGGCGGCTCGCGACGCAGCCGGCAACGTCTCACCCAATTCGGCGAGCGTGAGCGTCACGACCGCGAGCGCGGCCGACACGACGCCACCGTCTACGCCCGCCGGTCTCACGGGCGCGGCCGTCGGTTCGACCGGAGCCAACCTCTCGTGGAATGCTTCAACCGACAACGTCGGGGTGACCGGGTATATCGTCCGCCGGAATGGTGCGCAGGTTGCGACGCCCGCCGCAACGAGTTATGCCGATACGGGTTTGTCCGCCGGAACGACCTACAGCTACACCGTGGCGGCACGCGACGCAGCCGGCAACGTCTCGCCCAATTCGACAAGCGCGAGCGTCACGACGGCTGACACGACGCCACCGTCCACGCCCGCCGGCCTCACGGGCGCGGCGGCGGGCTCGACCGGAGCCAACCTCTCGTGGAATGCTTCAACCGACAACGTCAGGGTGACCGGCTATATCGTCCGCCGCAATGGCGCGCAGATAGCGACGCCCACCACAACGAGTTATGCCGATACGGGTTTGTCCGCTGCAACGACCTACAGCTACACCGTGGCGGCTCGCGACGCGGCCGGCAACGTCTCGCCCAATTCTACAAGTGTGAGCGTTACGACTCTACCTACGCCACCTTCCAACAGCGTCACCCTGGGGTGGGATCCCGTGACATTCCCGAATCTTAGCGGGTACCGCGTTTATTACGGCACCGCCCCGCGAACGTATCTCCAGTCCCCCGGCCAAGGGATCAGCGCGGGTAATGTTACGACCTATACCGTTACCGGACTCGCCGGCGGAAGCCGCTACTACTTCGCAGTGACGGACTTTGATACCTTGGGCAACGAAAGTCCTTTTTCAAACGAAGCTCTCACGGACATTCCCTGATCCGGATTGCGTGACGACATCACGGCTCAGGTCGGAGGCACGTTTTCCCAGGTGTGCAGCTCTTCGCGCGTGTTGATGTTGGAAAAGGCCTCCGCCTCGTCGTCGAAGCCGACCTCGACGACGTTGAGCGTCGCATACCATGCGTCGATTTTGCGGCCGCCGTTTTTCAGGAAATCGGCGAGGTGATCGAGCACGCCGCGCCGCATGAGCGAAAACACCGGGTGCGGCTGGTCGCCCGTTTTCGCCACGGCAAGCTCGGCGCCGGATTCGTCGAGCCGCTGGTACAGCCGCTCGACGAGATCCGGTGGCAGGAAAGGCGAATCGCAGGGGACTGAAGCGAGAAAGGGACGCTTCGAAACCGACAGTCCCGCGTGAAGCCCCGCTAGCGGCCCTGCGAACCCTCCGATCGCGTCGCTCACCACGCGCACGCCGAAAGTCTTGTACTCCTCGTGGTTCTGGTTGGCGTTGATGATGATGCCGCCGACCTGCGGCGCGAAGCGTTCGTGCACATGATCGACCAGGCGCTTGCCGCGGAACGCCTGCAGCCCCTTGTCCACCCCGCCCATGCGGCTGCCTTTGCCGCCCGCGAGGATCAATCCGGTGACCGAGGACAGCACGGCGCGCCCGCCGCTACGCCACCAACGTAGGCGCCACGGTCTTCCTGAAGCGGTGCCTGCCGGTGAAGAGCAGGTAGTGCTTGCCGCCTGCCGCGCGGCCGATCATGGTGATGCCGACCTTGCTGGCGATTTCGTGGCCCATCTTGGTGAGGCCCGAGCGGGAAACGAGAAACGGGAAGCGCATCTGCGCGGCCTTGATCACCATCTCGGAGGTGAGGCGCCCGGTGGTGTAGAAGATCTTGTCAGAGCCGTCGACGCCGTCGAGCCACATCTGTCCGGCGATCGCATCCACGGCGTTGTGCCTGCCGACGTCCTCGACGAAGTAGAGGATATCGACGCCTCCGGCGGTGTTGCTCGCCAGCGAGCAACCGTGAACGGCGCCCGCTTCCTTGTAGACGGCCTCGTGGCGGCGTATCGCGTCGAGCAGGGCGTGCAGTGCATCTTCGGTGAGGGTCACGTCCTCGCGCAGCTTGATCGAATCGATTTCTTCCATCAGGTCGCCGAATACCGTGCCCTGGCCGCAGCCGGTGGTGACGGTGCGTTTCTCCATTTTTTTCTCGAGCCCTTCGATGGGCGTGCGCGTCGTGATCGCAACCGACGCTGTTTCCCAGTCCACCTGTACCGCGGCGATTTCGTCGATGGATTTCACCAGGCGTTGGTTGCGCAGGTAGCCGATGGCAAGCGCCTCGGGTGCCTGTCCGAGGGTCATCAGCGTGACGATCTCGCGCTTGTCGATGTAGAGCGTGAGCGGATGCTCGCCCGCGATCGGCGTCGGCACCGCCTCGCCGCGCTCGTTGATCGCCTCGACTTCGAAGGTGAGGGGTTTCGAGGCGTGGGTGAGCTTTAGACGGTGCGGCGTATTCATCCGCCTATGTAGGACATCTCGATCTTGCGCAATTTGGCGGTCTCCGCGGTGCGGATCTCGGAATAGCGGTCGGTGCGCGCCTGCCAGATGCGCGCGATCGCGTCCGAGATCTCCTCGTCGGAAGAGCCGCCGCGCAGCATGGCGCGCAGGTCGTAGCCCGCCGCGGCGAAAAGACACGTGTACAGCATGCCCTCGGTGGAAAGGCGCGCGCGTGTGCAGGTGCGACAGAAAGCCTGCGTCACCGAGGAGATCACGCCGATCTCCCCCGACCCGTCCCGGTAGCGCCAGCGCTCCGCCACTTCACCCGGGTAATTGGGCTCGATCTGTTCGAGGGGCATCTTCGCGCCGACCATGCGGACGATCTCGGCCGAGGGCAGCACCTCGTCCATGCGCCAGCCGTTGGTCGCGCCGACGTCCATGTACTCGATGAAGCGCACGATGTGGCCGCTGCCTTTGAAGTAGCGCGCCATCGGGACGACGGAATCCTCGTTCGCGCCGCGCTTCACCACCATGTTGATCTTGATCGGCGCAAGACCCGCGGCGGCCGCCGCATCGATGCCGTTCAGCACTTCGGAGACCGGGAAGTCGGCGTCATTCATCCTGCGGAACACCGCTTCGTCCAGGGAGTCGAGGCTCACGGTGACGCGCTGCAGCCCCGCCGCCTTCAGCGCTCGAGCTTTTTTCGCGAGGACCGAGCCGTTGGTGGTGAGCGTGAGGTCCAGGCCCGGGATATCGGCGAGCATCTCGATCAGGCGCTCGAGGTTCCTGCGCAAGAGCGGCTCGCCGCCCGTGAGGCGGACTTTCTCCACGCCGTGGCCGCGAAAGGCGCGCGCCAGCCGCGCGATCTCCTCGAAGCTCAGCAATTCGCTCTTCGCGAGAAACGCGTAGTCGGGGCCGAACACGTCGCGCGGCATGCAGTAGATGCAGCGGAAGTTGCAGCGGTCGGTGACCGAGATGCGCAGGTCGTGCAGCCTGCGGCCGAGCGTGTCCTCGCCTGAGCGCGCGGGAGAACCCAATTCCCCTCCCCAAGGAAGGGGTTTTGCCCTGCGGGCGTCTGCGATTGGAATGACCCGGTCCGTCATTGGCGTAGCCGCCTCATGAAATGCAGTCCATAATTTGGCTGGACTGATGAGTATAGCCGGAAAAATGTCTCAGACCAGCCTCGCCGTAGCGGTGGTGATGGAACGCACGCCGCTGGAAAACAACCGCTGGGAGTCCGAGAAGTGGGAGGCGATCGGCGTCGTGCCCGACTCGAGCGGGCCCGGCGCGCAGCCGCGTGCGCTGGTCGACGACGAATCGCGGGCGCAATGGCTGCATCCCGGCTTCAAGCTGGAGCTCTTCCGCGACGAGGCGGAAGGTTATTACCTCAATCTCAGCTCGAAGAACCCGTTTGTGTTCGTCAACTGGCTCGAAGAGGAAGGCGCGGGCGTGCCGAAAGCGGTCACAGTGAGCTACAACGAGGCGGCGCGCCTGATGGACGCCGGCGCGCGCGTCGACGGCGTGCCGATGCCGCCGCAATGGATCGGGTGGCTCGCGGAGTACGTCGAGCGAAATTACAAGCCGGAGCCGAAGAAGCGCTCCCGGCCGCCGTCGTTCAAGGGCGCGAAGCGCGATGATCGCTGACGACGACGAGAATTTCGTCTCGCGCTGGTCGCGGCGCAAGAACGAAGCACGCAAGACTGCTGAGAAGCCGGGCGAGACGATGCCGCCGTCGCCGCCCGCGCCCGCGGCTCCGGTGGTTTCGAACGAGGGCGCCGCCGCGCCGCCGGACGCGAGCGCGCCGCGCGAGTTGCCGCCGCTCGAATCGCTCAAAGGCCTGGCTTCCGAATACACTGAATTCCTGAGGCCCGGCGTGGACGAGAACCTGAGGCGCTCGGCGCTGAAGAAACTTTTCAGCGATCCGCACTTCGAGAACTTCGAACGGTTCGAGGCGTACTGCGAAGACTTCACCAAAGGCGAACCGATTCCTCTGGCGATGCTGAAGACCCTCCAGCACGCGAAGGGCCTCCTTTTCGACGACGAGGAGAAGAAGGACGCGCAGGGCGCGGTGGAGACGCCCGCCGCCGAACCTCCGCCCGAGGCGCTCGAAAAACCCGAGGGGCGACGCGAGACACAGGCGAACGCGCCGCCCGCCGCACCCGCCGGACAGACAGACCAGAAAGACAAGGCCTGAAATGTCGCTCGACGACCGCACTTTGAAGATCTGCAACTGCAACAAGACCATGGCGCTCGACGCCAAGGCGCTGGCGGCCGCGCTCGGGCTCAAGCAGCCGGTCCAGATGCACACCGAGCTGTGCCGCAAGGAAGTCGGCAGCTTCCAGGAGTCGCTGAAGGACGAGGCGTGCGTCGTCGCCTGCACGCAGGAGGCGTCGCTGTTCTCGGATCTGGCGCGCGAAGCGGGCGCGGCGACGCAGCTGAAGTTCATCAACATCCGCGAACACGCGGGCTGGTCGAAGGAGGGTGCCCGGGCGACGCCCAAGATCGCCGCGCTGCTGGCGCTCGCCGAACTGCCCGAGCCCGAAGCCGTTCCGGTGGTGAACTACCAGTCGGGCGGGCAACTCCTCATCATCGGGCCGGCGGAGGCCGCGATTGCCTGGGCGGACAAGCTCGGCGAGCAGCTCGAGGTCAATGTCCTGGTCGCTCCGGGCAAGGGGGGCGAGCTGCCCGCGGATCGATGCTACCCGGTGTGGTCGGGCAAGGTGACGTCCGTGAAGGGCCATCTGGGCGAATTCGAGGTCGCCTGGGAGCAGGACAACCCGATCGACCTGGAAGTCTGCACGCGCTGCAATGCCTGCATCCACGCGTGCCCGGAGCAGGCGATCGATTTTTCCTACCAGATCGACATGGACAAGTGCAAGGCGCACCGCGAGTGCGTGAAGGCCTGCGGCGCGATCCGCGCGATCGACTTCGAGCGCGCCGAGCGCGGGCGAAGCGAGCGCTTCGACATGGTGCTCGATTTATCGGCGCAGCCGCTGATACGCACCGCGCAGCCGCCGCAGGGCTACCTCGCGCCGGGCGCCGATCCGCTCGAGCAGGCGCTCGCGGCCGGGCAGCTCGGCCAGATGGTGGGCGAATTCGAAAAGCCGCGCTTCTTCGCCTACAACGAAAAGATCTGCGTGCACAGCCGATCCTCGAAGGTCGGCTGCAACCAGTGCCTCGACGTGTGCTCGACCGGCGCGATCGCGCCGGACGGCGACCACGTGAAGGTCGATCCGCACCTGTGCATGGGGTGCGGCGGTTGCGCGACGGTGTGTCCCTCGGGCGCGATGACTTACGTCTATCCTCGCGTGCCGGATCTCGGGGCGCGGCTGAAGCGGGTGCTTTCCGTGTACGCGCAGGCGGGTGGCAAGGACGCCTGCCTGCTCCTGCACAACGCCGGCGAAAGCCGCGCGCTTATCGCGAAGCTCGCCCGCCGCGGACGCGGGCTGCCCGCGCGCGTGATTCCGATCGAGATCCACCATCCCGCCTCGATCGGGATGGATGTGCTGCTCGCGTCGCTCGCCTATGGCGCGGGCCAGGTCGTGGTGCTCGCGGCGCCGAAGGAAGCGGCTGAATACGGCGACGCCGTGAAAAGGCAGATGGGTTTCGCCGAGACCATCGCGAACGAGCTCGGCTACGGCGGGGCGCATTTCCGGTTTCTCGCGACCGACGAGCACGCGGTGCTCGAGAAGGAGATCTGGGCGCTCGCTCCCGCGGCAACGGCCGCCAAGCCCGCGACCTACAACCTTTCGCCCGAAAAGCGCACCACGCTCGAATTCGCGGTCGACCACCTCGCGAAGCAGGCGCCCAAGCCGCAGGAGGAAATCAGGCTCGGCGCCGGTGCCCCTTACGGGCAGGTGCTCGTCAACAAGCAGACCTGCACGCTGTGCATGGCTTGCGTAGGCGCCTGCCCGGAATCGGCGCTCGTCGACGGGCGCGACCAGCCGATGCTCAAATTCATCGAGCGCAACTGCGTGCAGTGCGGATTGTGCGAGAAGACCTGCCCCGAGAACGCGATCACGCTCGCCCCGCGCCTGCTGCTTACGCCGCAGGCGAAGCAGGAAGTCATGCTCAACGAGGCGGAACCGTTCAACTGCGTGCGCTGCGGCAAGCCTTTCGGCACGCGCCAGATGGTGGACAACATGCTCGGCAAGCTCACCGGGCACTCGATGTTCGCAGGCGCCGGGGCGACCGGGTCGAAACTGCGGCGCCTGCAGATGTGTGGCGACTGCCGCGTAGTGGACATGATGGAAAACAAGGACGAGATCAACATCTCAGACGTAAAGCCGTGAGCGCGACGGTGACGCCGCTGAAGTTCCAGGCGCCCGAAGTACCCGAGGACAAGGCGCGCGCCGGTTACTACGCGCTGCTTGCGCGGCTTTTCTATTCCGGCCCGGATGCCGCGCTGCTTGCAACCATCGGCGAGACCGGCGAGATCGCAAGCGGGGCGGAACAGTCCGCTCTCGCGGACGCCTGGAACAAGCTCGCCGCCGCGGCGCGCGTGATGGAGGCCGAAGCGGCTCGCCTCGAGTACGACCAGCTGTTCATCGGCACCGGCAAAGCCGAGGTGACGCCCTACGCGAGCTACTACCTCGCCGAGACGGGCCGGGAGAAGATCCTCGCGCGGCTGCGGGGCGAGCTGGTCGGGTTGGGCCTGGCACGATCAGAAGGGGCGCACGAGCCCGAGGACCACATGGCGGGGCTGTTCGATGTTATGCGGCACCTGATTTCATTGGGCTCTGAGGATGCTGCACTGCAAAAGCAACAGGGGTTTTTCGACCGATACATCGCCCGTTCTTTCCCCGGTTTTTGCGATGCAATATCGAAAAGTGAAAAGGCCAATTTCTACAAGCACGTCGCCCACTTCGCCTTGGCCTTTTTTCTGGTTGAATCCGAAGCCCTGAAGGTGTTTTAATGTTTCCCGTGCAATAAGCGGCATATTTCAGGTGTTGACGGTAGGAAGGAGACTCCATATGAAGAACCTCACAAGGTCAAAACTCAGCCGCAGGAACTTCCTCATAGCAGCGGGCGTCGGCGGCGCCGCAACCGCAGCCGCGATAGCCGGCCGGGCGCTCACCCCAGACGAGCCCAAGGCAGCGGCAAGCAACGACAAGCGTCGCGGCAAGGGATATCAGGACACCGCGCACGTCCGCAGCTACTACAACACCGCAAAAGTCTGACCCGAGGAGGCGTGACCATGATGCTGACCAGGAAATCCGCTGGAGCCCCCGCTCATCTTTCTTCCAGCCGACTGTCGCGCAGCCTCTCCGGGATGCTGGCGAAGACGCTCGACCGCCGCACGTTCCTGAAGCGCTCCGGCGTGGCCGCCGGAGCGGGCGCATTCGCGAGCCAGTTGCCGTTCAACATGATCGGCAAGGCCGACGCGGCCGACGAATCGGCGGGCAAGATCGAGGTCAAGCGCTCGGTGTGCACGCACTGCTCGGTGGGCTGCGCCATCGACGCCGTGGTGCAGAACGGCGTATGGGTGCGGCAGGAGCCGGTGTTCGATTCTCCGCTCAACCTCGGCGCGCACTGCGCCAAGGGCGCTTCGGTGCGCGAGCACGGCATGACCGAGCACTCGCACCGCCTGAAATACCCGATGAAGCTGGTGAACGGGAAATATCAGCGCATTTCCTGGGAAACGGCGATCAACGAAATCGGGGACAGGATGCTCGCGATCCGCAAGGAATCCGGGCCGGATGCCGCCTACATCGTCGGCTCTTCGAAGCACAACAACGAGCAGTCTATGCTGCTGCGCAAATGGGTCTCGCTGTGGGGCAGCAACAACTGCGACCACCAGGCGCGCATCTGCCACTCGACCACGGTCTCGGGCACGGCCCAGACCTGGGGCTACGGGGCGATGACCAACTCCTACAACGACGAGCAGTTTTCGAAGAGCCTGCTCTTTCTCGGCTCAAACGCCGCCGAGGCGCACCCGGTTTCGATGCTGCACACGCTGCATGCCAAGGAGAACGGCTGCAAGGTGATCGTCGCCGACCCGCGCTTCACGCGCACCGCCGCGAAGGCCGATACCTACGTGCGCATCCGTTCGGGTAGCGATATTGCGTTCATCTTCGGGATCCTTCACCACGTCTTTAAAAACGGCTGGGAAGACAAGGCGTACATCAAGGCCCGCGTCTACGGGATGGACCAGGTCAAAGAAGACGTGATGAAGAAGTGGACACCGGACAAGGTGACTGACGTCACGGGGGTTTCGGAGGCGGAAGTCTTCAACGTTGCCAAGACGCTGGCCGAGAACCGGCCGGGGTTCATCATCTGGGCGATGGGTCAGACGCAACATACCACCGGGAACGCCGTCGTGCGCGCGAGCAACATCCTGATGCTCGCGCTCGGTAACGTCGGACGCTCGGGCGGCGGCTGCAACATTTACCGCGGTCATGACAACGTACAGGGAGCAACCGACGTCGGTCCCAACCCCGACACGCTGCCTGGGTATTACCCGGTGGGAGTGCCCGGCTCTTGGACGCATTGGGCCCGGGTGTGGAACGTGGATCTGAAATGGCTCCAAGACCGCTTCGCGCCGGGCATGATGGCCAAGCCAGGCATAACCGTTTCGCGCTGGATCGACGGCGTGATGGAGAAGAACGAGAACATCGACCAGGATTCGAACATCCGCGCGATGTTCTTCTGGGGCCACGCGCCGAACTCGCAGACCCGCGGCCTCGAAATGGTCAAGGCGATGAAGATGCTCGATCTGCTGGTCGTCGTCGACCCGTATCCGTCGGCGACGGCGGCGATGGCGGTGATGCCGGTCGAGGGAGTGCAGGAGAAGGCCGGGCGCGGCGTGTATCTGCTGCCCGCAGCGACGCAATTCGAAACCGAGGGCTCAGTGACGGCGTCGAACCGCTCGCTCCAGTGGCGCGAGAAGGTGATCGATCCCTTGTTCGAGTCGCGCTCTGACCAGGCGATCATGCTGGCCCTCGCCAGGAAGCTCGGCTTCGAGGACCAGTTCCTCGGCAAGAAAGACGGCAAGCAGAACCTGCGTGTCGTCAAGGCGAAGGGGGGCTACGACGAGCCGTCTATGGAGGACACGCTCAGGAGCGAGATCAACCGCGGTGCGTGGACCATCGGCTACACCGGCCAGTCTCCCGAGCGCCTGCAAGCGCACATGCGAAACATGCAGGTCTTCGACGTGAAGACGCTGCGCGCCAAGGGGGGCAAGGACGCGAAGACGGGCTACGATCTCACCGGCGACTACTTCGGGCTGCCGTGGCCCTGCTACGGCAACGCGGCCTTGAAGCATCCGGGCACGCCCAACCTCTACGACACCTCCAAGCACATGATGGACGGCGGCGGCAATTTCCGCGCGATCTTCGGCATGGAGAAGGATGGGGTCAACCTGCTCGCCGAGGACGGTTCGCACCCCAAGGGCGCGGACATCACCACCGGTCATCCGCAGTTTGACCACGTGCTCCTGAAGAAGCTCGGATGGTGGGATGAGCTCACCGACGAGGAGAAGAAGGAGGCCGAGGGCAAGAGTTGGGCGACCGACCTCTCCGGCGGCATCATCCGCGTCACCATGAAGAACCACGGCTGCCATCCTTGGGGCAACGCCAAGGCGCGTGCCGTGGTGTGGAACTTCCCAGACGCGATCCCGCAACACCGCGAGCCGCTCTACAGCACGCGGCCGGACCTGGTCGAGAAGTACCCGACCCACGACGACGTCAAGGTGCTCTGGCGCCTGCCGACCCTGTTCAAGTCGGTGCAGGACAAGAACAAGAACATCGGCAAGGATTTCCCGATCATCCTTACCTCGGGGCGGCTGGTCGAATATGAGGGTGGCGGTGAGGAGACGCGCTCCAACCCCTGGCTCGCCGAGCTGATGCAGGAGAACTTCGTCGAGATCAACCCCAAGGCGGCGGCCGACCGCGGTATCCGCAACGGCGAGCAGGTCTGGGTCAAGACCCCGACGGGCGCCCGGCTCAAGGTCACGGCGAAGATCACCGAGGGGATAGGGCCCGATCATGCGTTCATCCCGTTCCACTTCTCGGGCTGGTGGCAGGGCAAGGACATGCTGCCCTACTACCCGGACGGCGCCGCGCCGATCGTGCGCGGAGAGGCGGTCAACACGGCGACGACCTACGGCTACGACCGCGTCACGATGATGCAGGAAAGCAAAACTACGGTCTGCCAGATCGAGCGGATGGCATAGCGAGAGGGACGAGGAGACAACCATGGCGAGAATGAAATTCCTGTGCGACGCCGAGCGCTGCATCGAGTGCAACGGCTGCGTGACCGCCTGCAAAAATGAGAACGAAGTGCCCTGGGGTGTGAATCGCCGCCGCGTCGTGACCATCAACGACGGCGTCGTCGGCGCGGAGAAATCGATCTCGGTCGCATGCATGCACTGCTCGGACGCGCCGTGCATGGCGGTGTGCCCTGTGGATTGCTTCTACCGCACCGACGAGGGCGTGGTGCTGCACGACAAGGACCTGTGCATCGGCTGCGGCTACTGTTTTTATGCCTGCCCGTTCGGAGCGCCGCAGTTCCCGCAAGCGGGCGCGTTCGGCCTGCGCGGCAAGATGGACAAGTGCACCTTCTGCGCGGGAGGTCCGGAAAAAGACCTGTCGAAGGAAGAATTCGCAAAGTACGGATCGAACCGGCTCGCGCAAGGCAAGCTCCCGGCCTGCGCCGAGATGTGCTCGACCAAGGCGCTGCTCGGCGGGGACGGAGATGTGATCGCCGATATCTACCGCCAGCGCGTGTTCAAGCGCGGCAAGGGCTCCGAAGTCTGGGGCTGGGGCACCGCCTACGGCAAGTCTGACAACCCGCAGCAAAAGGCGCCGGCGGGAGCGAAGTCATGACGAGGGCCCGCAGGCTCATAATTGCGGGCGTCGCCGTCCTGTTTGCCGCCGGCCTCGGCGCCTGCGGCGAGCGGGACCAGGTGACTGTCTACAAGCAGGGCAAGTACCAGGGCAAGCCCGACACGAAGCCTTGGGAAAACGATCCTGTAGCAAACCCCTACCCCGGCTCCAAGTGGGACAAGGGCGACAAGACGGGTTGGGAACGCGCAGTCAAGGCCCGCAACCTCGCTCAGAACGAATACACGCGGGCGGACTAGAGGAGGGCGATTCATGAAACCCGTTGCGGTTTGGGGGCGTTTTCTCGCGCTCGCGTTCGCCCTTGCTCTCCCTTTGAGCGGCACGTCGGTCGCGCAGCAGGGTGAAACCCAGCAGCAGCGCGCGCAGTCGCAGCCTGGCAACAACGCTCCCGTGTGGCGCGAGGTGCGCTCCGGCAAGGAGGAGTACACCTCGGTCAAGGGCCGCGAGACCGGCGTCCTGGTCCAGACTTACGGGGAGACATGGCGACAGCTGAAGAACGGCTGGATCACGCCTATCGCCGGCTGGCTGTTCGCCGCGGTCGTTGTCCTCATTGGTGTGTTCTACAAGTTGCGCGGCAGCATCAAGATCCATGGCGCGCCTACCGGCCGGCTGATCGAGCGCTTCACCCCGTTCGAGCGCTACACGCACTGGGTGGTCGCGATCAGCTTTTCCATCCTCGGTGTCAGCGGCCTCGTCATGATGGTCGGGAAATACGTGCTGCTGCCGGTGATCGGCTACACGCTGTTCGCCTGGCTCGCGCAGCTTTCGAAACATCTGCACAATTTCGTCGGGCCGGTGTTCATCGTGAGCCTGCTGATGTTCATCGTCATGTTCATCAAGGACAACCTCCCGCGCCTTTACGATTTCAAGTGGTTCGCGAATCTGGGCGGAATGATCTCCGGCGAGCACGTTCCCTCCGGCAGATTCAACGCGGGCGAGAAGGTCTGGTTCTGGATCGGGGTGGTGGTGTTGAGCCTGCTCGCGAGTGCATCGGGGCTGGTGCTCCTGTTCCCCAATTTCGACCAGGTGCGCGCGGTCATGATCGAGGCAAACGTGGTGCACATGGTTGCGTCCGGCGCCGTGATGGCCATTTCTCTGGGCCATATCTACCTCGGCACGATCGGCCTGGAGGGGGCGTACGAGGCGATGCGCAACGGATATGTCGATGAAACCTGGGCCATGGAGCACCACGAGTACTGGTATAACGACGTGAAGTCCGGGAAGGTCAAGGCCGGGACGGCGATGGGCCAGCCCGACGCGCCGCAGGCTCAGCATTGAGGAGGGAGCGCCATGAATGTTCGTATCCTGATCATGACAATCGCAATGGCCGCGACCGCGGGCGCGGTCTGGGCGAAGCTCCCCGCCGCTCCGGCGGATCCGGCCAAGGCCGCGGAGGCCAAAGCGAAAGCGGACGAAGCGGCGAAGCAGGACGCCGATTTGCTGAACAAGTACCAGGACAAGGCGGTAGCCAACTATCGCAAGAACAAGGGAATCCGAGCGCCAGCCTCGATGGCGGGCAAGAAATAACGGCGTAGAAATGGGCGCGCCCGGCCGAAAACGCCGCGCGAAGGGAGAGCGATGAGATTTGCGATTGCAGCAGCGGGAATCACCGGCCTGCTCGCCGGATGCGGGACTATGGAATCGATGACTGGCGGCGGCCCGGCGACCGCAAGAGCGACATTGCAGCCGAACAAGGACAGCGGCGTAAACGGCACGGCGACCTTCACCCAGAGGGGCGACAAGGTCCGGCTGGTGGCGAACATCAGCGGCCTCAAGCCCAATCAGGAGCACGGCTTTCACATCCACGAGAAGGGCGATTGCAGCTCGGGAGACGGCATGAGCGCCGGAGGGCATTTCAACCCGCTCGGCAAGCCGCACGCGCATCCGTCGACGCCGGAGCGGCACGCCGGTGACATGTTTGCGCTCAAGGCCGACGACTACGGCAACGCGACGCTCTCGATTGAGCTCGACGTCATCACCGTGACCGAAGGTCCGACCGGCATCATCGGCAGGGGCCTTATCGTGCATGCGCAGCCGGACGACTACCAAACCCAGCCGACCGGCAACGCCGGGGCGCGAGTCGCCTGCGGGGTGATCCAGAAGAGCTAGCCGGCTCCAACAGAAGGAGAAGGGCGCCCCGGCGCCCTTTTTATTTGCTGCGGCGCCCGCGTTCAGGCCGTGATGAGCCGGTAGATCAGTCCGGCCGCGCCGCACCCGAGGATCACCGGAATCATCCCGCTCCTGTAGCGCCACAGCGCACCGATCGCCGCGAGGCCGACGAGCAGCGAGAACCACTCGAACCGGCCCGAGAAACCTTCCGGCCAGAACACGTGCCAGGCGAAGAACACCGCGAGGTTGAGAATCACCCCGACCACCGCGGCGGTGATCCCGGTGAGCGGGGCGGTGAATTGCAGGTTGCCGTGCGTGGATTCCACCAGCGGACCGCCGAGGAGAATGAACAGGAAAGAGGGCAGGAAGGTGAAGAAGGTCGCCACCGCAGCACCTGCGCACCCGGCGAGCGCCAGCGCCTCCGGGCCGAGCGCCGCCTTGGTCCAGGCGCCGACAAAGCCGACGAAGGCGACCACCATGATCAGCGGTCCCGGCGTCGTTTCTCCCAGCGCGAGCCCGTCGATCATTTGCGTTGCGGTCAGCCACTGGTAGTGCTCGACCGCGCCCTGGTATACGTAGGGCAGCACCGCGTAGGCGCCGCCGAAAGTGAGGAGCGCCGCCTTGGTGAAGAACCATCCCATTTGCGCGAGCGCGCTGTCCCAGCCGAATAGCGCGAAGAGCGTACCGAGTGCTGCGGTCCAGATCGCGAGGAAAATCGCGAGGACCAGGGCAAAATGCGCCCAGCGGAACAGCGCGTGCGCCGGCGTCGGCGTGTCGTCGTCGATCAGCGCCGCGCCATATCGTTTCTGGGCGGCGCCATGGTCCCCGGTCATGAACTTGTCCGGGGCAACGCGTCCGCCGACGTAGCCGATGATCCCCGCGCCGAAGACGATGTAGGGAAACGGTACGTTGAACGCAAAGATCGCCAGGAACGCCGCAAGGCTGATGGCCCACAGCGCCGCATTCTTGAGTGCGCGCGAGCCGATGCGGTACGCGGCGAACAGAACGATCGCGGTGACCGCCGGCTTGATGCCGTAGAACAACCCGGCGACCAGCGGTACGTTGCCGAACGCGAGGTAGATCCACGTCAGCGCAATCAGGATGAACAGCGACGGCAGGACGAAAAGGCCGCCCGATATCACCCCGCCCCAAGTCCGGTGCATCATCCAGCCGATGTAGGTGGCGAGCTGCTGCGCCTCCGGGCCCGGCAGCAGCATGCAGTAGTTGAGCGCGTGCAGGAAGCGTTTCTCGGAAATCCAGCGTTTCCGCTCCACCAGATCCTGGTGCATCATCGCGATCTGCCCGGCCGGACCGCCGAAGCTGATGAAGCCGAGCTTCAGCCAATAGCGGAACGCCTCGGAAATGGACACCGGGGAGGGCCTGGACTGCGCACGCTCGCTCATGGTGCTGGACTATACTGACCCTGACCTGAACCCGCCAATTTTCCAGACCAGAGAATGAAATCGGCACGACTCGTCCCCAAGATCCGCATCCTGATCGGCGCCGTAGTCGCCATCGGCCCGGGCAAAGCCGATCTCCTCGCCGCCATCGCACGCACGGGATCGATCTCGGCGGCTGCGCGCGAGATGAAAATGTCGTACCGGCGCGCCTGGCTGCTCGTCGAGGCAATCAACGGCGCCTTTCGCCGGCCGCTGATCGAAACTCTGACCGGCGGGCGCAGCGGCGGAGGCGCCCGCATCACCGACCTCGGCAACCAGGTCCTGCGCCGCTACCGGCTCATGGAAGGGAAGGCTGCACGCGCAGTTGCTCCCGATCTGAAACATCTTTCCCGCCTGATCCCTGCGCGCCGCGGTAAGTAGCTTCGCTTTGCATCTTCGACGCGCCTCGCTTAGAATCGTCGCGCCGCGTTATATCCATACAAATATTACGAGCGGAGCGAACCACCGCTGACGTCATGAAGCCCTTGCTACCCTCACGTCAAGAACCGACGTTCGCCAGTACCCGCCCCGCGATCCGCTTCGATCGCAATGAACTATCTGGTGCGTTCGGTGACATGGGTACGGACGTGCCGCTCATAATTGGCGTTGCTCTCGCATGCCACCTCGATGGCGCAAGCGTGCTGATCATGTTCGGCGCCATGCAAATCCTGACTGGCCTCGCGTACCGAATGCCGATGCCGGTCCAGCCCCTCAAGGCGATGGCCGCTATTGTCATTGCCCAGCAGACTGCGCCAGAGATTCTGTACGGCGCGGGAATCGCAATCGGCCTCACGATGCTGGTACTCGCGTCATCGGGCGCGCTCACGTGGCTGGCGCGCGTCGTTCCCAAAAGCGTGGTGCGCGGCATCCAGTTTGGGCTGGGTCTGCAACTCGCTTCGATCTCCTTGCAGAACTATGTCCGTGCGGAGGGCATGACGGGTTACCTCCTAGCCGGCCTCGCGTTTGTTATCGTCGTGCTGCTCTTGGGGAATCGCCGCCTGCCGGCTGCTTTGCCGGTGGTCGCTCTTGGACTCGCAATTGCGGCGTACAGACTCGACCCAAGCGCACTGGCAGCAAGCGTGGGGTTGCACCTGCCTTCTCCCCATGTACCGCAATTGTCGGACATAGCTACCGGGTTTGTGCTGCTCGCTCTGCCGCAGATCCCCCTTTCGCTGGGCAACTCTGTTCTTGCCACGCGACAGCTGGCGCACGACCTCTTTCCCGAGCGCAATCTGACTATCCGTAAAATTGGTATCACGTACGCTGCTATGAATCTGGTCAGTCCGTGGCTGGGCGGCATACCGACGTGCCATGGCTCCGGTGGCATGGCAGGCCACTACGCATTTGGCGGCCGTACCGGCGGGTCGGTCGTCATTTACGGACTGATTTTCGTCGCGCTGGGGCTTCTCTTCGGATCAGGGTTCGATCACATAGCGCGAGCGTTTCCGTTGCCCATACTTGGCGTGCTGCTCCTCTTTGAGGCTCTCTCGCTAATTTGGCTCATCCGTGACACGGCTGGTTCGCGCTTGGACTTCCCCATCGCCGCGCTCGTAGGATTGATAGCGGTCGGGCTGCCGTACGGCTATTTGATAGGCATGGTTGCCGGCACCACACTCGTGTGGTTGGGTGCGCGGGTAAACCTCGTAAACATCGATAAGCACTGATTGGAGAACGGTCAATTCATGAGCCGGGCATGTTGGAAGCCCTGAGCGCCGCGCTCGCGCTGCTGGCCGGTCTCGACTCCAAGCTTGTCGAGATCGTTCTTCTCAGCCTGCGCGTCAGCCTGTCGGCGGTCGCGATCGCCGCGCTGTTCGGCCTGCCGCTGGGCGCCGCCATCGCCGTCGGCAGGTTCCCGGGCCGCCAGACGGTGATCGTGTTTTTGAACGCGCTCATGGGCTTGCCGCCGGTCGTGGTGGGGCTGCTCGTATACCTTTTGCTTTCGCGTGCAGGTCCTCTGGGCGCGCTAGGAATCCTTTTCACACCATCGGCGATGGTCTTTGCGCAATCGATTCTGATCCTCCCTATCGTCGCCGCGCTTTCGCGCCAGGCGATCGAGGACGCGTGGCGCGAATACGAGGAGCAGCTGCGCTCGCTCGGCGCGCGCCGCATGAATGCGGCGCTGACGCTGCTCTGGGACACGCGGTTTTCGCTGCTGACCACGATCCTCGCCGGATTCGGGCGCGCCGCGGCCGAAGTCGGCGCGGTGATGATCGTCGGCGGAAACATCGACGGGGTGACGCGAGTGATGACCACCACCATCGCGCTCGAAACCAGCAAGGGCGACCTGCCGCTTGCGCTCGGGTTGGGGATGATCCTGATTGCGATCGTCATCGCCGTGAACGCGGCGGCTTACTTGACCAAGGAACTGGCGCAGCGGCGCTACGGATGAGAAACGGCGCCATCCTTCCGCTGCGTCTTGCCGACGTGTCGTTCGCCGCCGGAGGCCGAACCATCATCGACCGG
>Ga0193745_1000045_pt1 | contig 23853 bp, 25 predicted proteins | sample L1a2metaG_FD_145899 | JGI IMG/M metagenome (GOLD analysis project Ga0193745, IMG submission 145899) | Soil microbial communities from a riparian zone of the East river system, Colorado, United States - L1a2 | ecosystem: Environmental > Terrestrial > Soil > Riparian zone | place: USA: East River... | reverse complement strand
ATCCCGGATGGGCACGCCGATGAGGACGTCGGCGCGGCGCTCGGCAGCGATTCGCGCGATGTCTTTCAGATAGCCGGGATCGACGGCGTCGAGAAACCGCGGAATCGCGGTTTCGGGAAGCACGATGAGTCCGGCCTGGCTCGCCTCGATCAGCCGCCCGTAGGTGGCCAGCGTCGCCGCGTATCGATCCGGCCGGAACTTGAGATCCTGGGGGATGTTTCCCTGGAGCAGCGCCACCTTGAGGGGCGCGCCTTGCGGAGAGGTCCAATCGATCTGCTTGAGAAGCTGGCCGAGGCCGAAAGCGAATATGAGCGCGACGCCGCCCGCGAGGCGGGCTTTCACGGAGCCTGCCGTCAGGACGACGAGCACGCCGGCACAGAAAGCGGTCGCGAACGACACGCCGTATACCCCGAAGAGAGGGGCGAATCCTGCGAGCGGGGAATCAAGCTGACTGTAGCCGAGGGCGAGCCAGGGAACGCCGGTGAAGATCCAGCCTCGCAGCCACTCAAAGAGTGTCCACAAGGCGGGGAACGCGAAGAGGGCGGAGGCGAGGGGACCGAGCTGCAGCCGCGCGAGGCACCAGCCCGCGGCGGCCGGATACAGCGCAAGGATCGCGCAGTAGGCGAGCGTGCCGATTGCAGCAAGCGGGGCCGGCATCATTCCGAAGTCGTGCAGGCTGACGTAGACCCAGGAGGCACCGACGCCGAACACGCCGGCGCCAAAAGCGAAGCCTGTCCAAAACGCTGCCTGCGGGGTCGCCGCACGCCTCCAGAGGTGCAGCAACCCGGCGAGAGTGAGGAACGGCAGCGGGAATACCGCGGGCGGAGCGAAGCCGGCGACTGTCAACGCGCCCGCGGCCAGAGACGCCGCGATCATGGCGCGCGGCGATTGCAGGAAGGCCTTCAAGCCTTGCCTGGCAGCCGGTGCACCTGAAGGACGTGCAGCCTGCGGCTGTCGGCGCGAAGCACCTGGATGCGCAGGTTGCCGATGGTGATCGCCTCGCCGCGCTTGGGCAACCGCCCGAAGTGGTGCAGCACCAGACCGCCGACGGTGTCGAAGTCGGTATCCGAAAAATTCGTCCCGAAGGCTTTGTTGAAATCGGCGATTTCGGTTTGCGCCTTGACGCGATAATTGCTCCCTTGCTCGCGCACGATGTTGTCCTCGGAATCGTCGAAGTCGTATTCGTCCTCGATGTCGCCGACGATCTGCTCGAGCACATCCTCGATGGTCACCAGGCCCGCCACCCCTCCGTACTCGTCGACCACGATCGCCATGTGGTTGCGGTTCGCGCGGAATTCGCGCAGCAGCACGTTCAGGCGCTTGGACTCGGGCACGAACACGGCGGGCCTGAGCATGTCGCGCACGTTGAACTCCTCCTCCCCGGCGTAATAGCGCAGCAGGTCCTTCGCGAGCAGGACGCCGATCACATCATCGCGATTCTTGTCGATGACCGGGAAGCGCGAGTGCGCAGTTGCGATCACGTGCGGGATGAATTTGTCGGGGGTCTCGCTGACGTCGATCATGTCCATCTGCGCGCGCGGCACCATGATGTCGCGCACCTGCATCTCGGAGACCTGCAGCGCGCCCTCGATCATCGACAGGGCGTCGCCGTCCAGGAGATTCCTCTCGAAAGCGGAGTGCAGCAGCTTGAGCAGCTGCTCGCGGTCCTCCGGCTCGCGCATGAGCAGCGCGGAAAGCCGTTCAAGCAACGAAGGTTTGTTCGATTCGTCCATGCTTGCAGCGGGCTGGCACCACGGGCCGGGTTTTACCCACCCGGGATCTGTCACCCGGAATCGTCGTAAGGATCAGGATAACCGAGTTTGGCGAGAAGCCTCTTTTCCAGCGCTTCCATGCGTGCGGTGTCGCGCCGCAGGAGGTGATCGTGGCCCTGCAGGTGCAGCAGCGCGTGGACCGTCAAATGCGCAAGATGCGCTTCCACCGTCTTGCCCTGGGCGAGCGCCTCGCGGGCGATCACCGGGGCGCAAAGGACGATGTCGCCCTGCACCATACCGCGCCGCAAGGTATAGGGAAAGCTCAGCACGTTGGCCGCATAGTCGCGGGCGCGATAGCGACGGTTGAGAATCCGAGCTTCGGCCGTCCCGACGATCCTCAGGGTGATCTCGGCCGAACCGTTGAGCGCCGCGCGCGCCCACCGGCGGACCTGGGCCAAGGCAGGGACGCGGACGGCGCGGGAGACGATCTGAAGACGAAGCGTGAGTCGCGGCTTCCGGCTGCGACGCGGTCGTGCTCGCGGCGCGGCGTCGGACCAGCCGCGGGCCGGCACGGCAGCTACTCGTCCCCGTGACGTTCGTAGGCATCCACGATGCGTTGCACCAGAGGATGGCGAACGACGTCGTCGCTCTTGAACGCTGTGAACGCTATGCCCCGCACCTCAGCCAGGATTCTTTGCACCCCCACCATGCCGCTCTTCTGCCCGCGCGCGAGGTCGATCTGCGTGATATCGCCGGTAACCACCGCCTTGGAGCCGAAGCCGATGCGCGTGAGGAACATTTTCATTTGCTCGGGGGTGGTGTTCTGGGCCTCATCGAGAATGACGAACGAGTGATTCAGCGTGCGGCCGCGCATGTAGGCGAGCGGCGCGAGTTCGATGGCGCCGCGCTCGAAAAGCTTCCCGGTCTTGTCGAAGCCGAGCAGGTCGTAGAGCGCATCGTAGAGCGGCCGCAGGTAGGGATCGACCTTCTGAGCAAGATCTCCCGGGAGGAACCCAAGGCGTTCGCCCGCTTCGACAGCCGGCCGCACCAGCACGATGCGCTTCACGGCGTCGCGTTCCAGCGCGTCTACCGCGCACGCCACGGCGAGATAGGTCTTGCCGGTGCCCGCGGGTCCGATCGCGAAAGTGATGTCGTGCTCGAGGATATTCTGGATGTACTGCCGCTGCCTCGGCGTGCGGCCGCGCAGGTCCGCCCGCCGGGTGAGAAGCGGCGTCTCCTCCTTCGCGCCGCCGCGGGAGCGGACTTCGATCAGGCCGAGCTGGATGTCGTCCAGGGTGAGGCTGCGTTTAGCGTCGCCGTAAAATTTTTGCAGCACCTCGGCCGCTTCGGCCGCCTGCGCTCCGCGGACCGTGAAGCGTTCGCCGCGGCGGGCGATCGTGACGTCCAGCGCGGTCTCGATTTGCCGCAGGTTCTCGTCCAGCGTCCCGCAAAGATTGGCGAGCCGCTGGTTGTCGACCGGAGTGAGGACGAGTTCCAGGGGTCGGGTCTTCAAAGGCCTACGCTGCAACGCGGACCTCGCCGCGCAGCGAATGGGCCATCGCCGCAGTGACGGTCACCTCGACGAACTGCCCAACGAGTTGCCGGGAACCGCGAAAGTTGACCACGCGGTTGTCTCCAGCGCGTCCCGACAGCTCCCCGGCGCGCCTGCGGGAGGCGCCTTCAACCAGGATCCGCTGGCGCGTGCCGACCATGCTTTCGCCGATCCTGCTTGCATGCGCATCGATTTTTCCCTGCAGCCGGGCAAGCCGCGCGAGCTTCATTTCCTGCGGCGTATCGTCGGGAAGCTCCGCGGCGGGGGTTCCCGGGCGCCGGCTGTAAACGAAGGAAAACGAATTGTCGAAGCCGACCTCGTCAACCAGTTTCAGGGTCGCCTCGAAATCCTGCTCGGTTTCTCCCGGGAAACCGACGATGAAATCCGAGGAAATGCTGATGCCGGGTTTCGCGGCACGGAGCTTGCGCACGATCGACTTGTATTCGAGGGCCGTGTAGCCACGTTTCATCGCCGCGAGCACCCGGTCGGAGCCGGATTGCACCGGGAGGTGTACGTGCGGCGCGAGCTTGTCGATCCGGGCGTGGGCGTCGATGAGACGCTGAGTGAATTCCTTGGGATGCGAAGTGGTGTAACGGATGCGCCCGATGCCGGGAACCTCGGCGACATACTCGAGCAAAAGGGCAAAATCCGCGATCACGCCGTCGGCCATCCTGCCGCGATAGGCGTTGACGTTCTGACCGAGCAGAGTCATTTCCTTGACGCCCTGGTCCGCGAGGTCCGCGACCTCGGTCAGGACATCGTCGAACCGGCGGGAGAATTCCTCGCCACGGGTATAGGGGACAACGCAGAAGCTGCAATATTTGCTGCAGCCTTCCATGATCGATACGAAGGCACTCGGTCCCTCGACGCGAGCCGGTGGAAGCTTGTCGAATTTTTCTATTTCCGGGAAGGAGACGTCCACCTGCGGCCGGCCGGACCTTTGCCGAGCGTCGATCAATTCCGGAAGCCGGTGCAGCGTCTGGGGCCCGAACACGAAGTCCACATAGGGCGCGCGCGCCACGATGGCCGCGCCTTCCTGGCTCGCGACACAGCCGCCCACGCCGATGAGAAGCTCGCGCCGCGCCTGCTTCAGGTGTTTCACGCGCCCGAGATCGTGGAATACTCTTTCCTGCGCCCTTTCACGCACCGAACAGGTATTGAACAGGATAAGGTCCGCATTTTCAGGCTGGTCGGTGAGTTCGAAACCCTTCGTCGCGCGCAGCAGGTCCGCCATCTTGTCCGAGTCGTACTCGTTCATCTGGCAGCCGAAGGTCCGAATGAAAAGCTTTTTCGTCACGTCATCGGCCCTCGGGCCTCGGCCGCGTGAGTTCATCGGGTGTCAGCAGCCACACGCGCAAAATCTGCCCGTCGCGATTCAGGTTGTAGGCGGCCCAGGCTCCCCGGCGCGGCATGGTCACCGGCACGATGATCAGGTTCTGCTGGTCGCGGATGATCGCGCCCGGGGCGAGCTGCATCGCTTTGCCGTCCACGGTTACGGCCATCTGTTCGACGTGCAGGATGTAGCCTCGCCTGGAGTCCTGCGGTATCGGGGTTGGCCGTGTCTGGGCGAGAACCGGTACGGCCCAGAGGAGGACCGACAGGAGCGCAAGGCATGCGGCGCGGCGTGGGGCCATGGTCGCTCGCTAGAGGAGAGAATGGTGGCGAATCAGGGACTCGAACCCCGGACCTGCGGATTATGATTCCGTCGCTCTAACCAGCTGAGCTAATTCGCCACGGAAAACCGGAAATTATCCGTTTTGCGTCGAATGGTTGTCAAGGAAGACTCGCGTACAATCTGCGAGTGGATTTCGACATCGCCATCATAGGTGGAGGACTTGCCGGGGCAAGCCTGGCGGCGGCGCTTGCCGAAAGTGGGCTCAGGCTTGCCCTCATCGAGCGCAGGGCGCCGCCAACTCCGAGTCCCGATTGGGATTCGCGCATCTACGCCCTGACTCCGGCGAGCATCGCGTTTCTCGATCGCGTCGGCGCGTGGCGGCGCCTCGAAGCCGGGCGCGTTGCACCGATCTATGAAATGCGCGTTTTCGGCGATGACCGGAGCTCGCGGCTGGATTTTTCCGCCTACGAGTCGGGGGTGCTGCGACTCGCTGCGACCGTCGAATCCGGCCGGATTCACCATGCTCTGTGGCAGGGCCTCGAGCGCCAGCGAAATCTCTCTTTGCTGTGTCCGGCGGCGCCGTCGGAACTGTGCCGCAGGCAGGATCGCGTCGAAATCGGTCTCGAAGACGGCAACGCGGTCACGGCGAAACTGGCGGTCGGCGCCGACGGGGCCGACTCGTGGACGCGGCGCGTTGCGGGCATCGAAGCCCGAAGCGGGAGCTATGCGCAGCTCGGTGTCGTCGCCAACTTCGGCTGCGCGCGGGCACATCGCAATATCGCGTATCAATGGTTTCGCAGCGACGGGGTGCTCGCCTATCTGCCCCTGCCCGACCGGCGCATCTCGATCGTCTGGTCCACGCCGGAAGAGCATGGGCGCGAACTGCTCTCTCTCGCGCCCGCGGCGCTTTGCGCTCGCGTGAGCGAAGCGGGCGGCGAAGCTCTGGGCGCCCTGGAACCGCTCACCCCGCCCGCCGCTTTTCCCTTGAGTGGCATGCGGGTCGATCGCATCGTGCAGCGCAGGGTTGCGCTTATCGGCGACGCTGCGCACGTCGTGCATCCGCTCGCCGGGCAGGGAGTCAATCTGGGAATGGGCGACGCCCACTCGCTTGCCGACCTGCTCCGCGAGGCGCCCGACCCGGGAGATCGCCTTCTGCTGCGGCGCTATGAGCGCGCTCGCGCGGAGGATATACTCGTGTTGCGCTGGGTCACCGACGGGCTTTTCCGGATGTTTGGCGCCGACCATCGAATGGTCGCAGGAATCCGAAACCTCGGATTGAACCTGACGAACTCCAGTCCGGTCATCAAGACGCTGCTGGCGCGCCGCGCCATGGGCATGGGCGGAGGCCTCCATCACAAGGAACCATCATGAGATTGCGGCTACTGGCTCTATTTTTCGCCGCCGCCTTTACCGCGGCCTTTACCGCGGCGGCGCTCGCCGACGAGGCCTCGGTGAGGCGAGGCGTCGAGGCCCGCTTCGACGGAATCAAAGTGGACACTGTGACCAAGACGTCCTATTCCGGTCTGTACGAGATCGTGGTCGGGGAGACGCTGTTCTATACCGATGAGAAGGTAAACTTCGTGTTCAAGGGCGATATCATCGACGCGCGCTCGCAGAAGAATCTCACCGAAGAGCGCCAGCAAAAACTTACCGCGATCAAGTTCGAGGATTTGCCACTCGATCTCGCGATCAAGCAGGTGCGGGGCAACGGCAAACGCGTGGTGGCCATTTTCTCCGATCCGTTCTGCCCCTATTGCAAGAGCCTCGACCGCGCGCTGGTGCGGCAGGACGACATTACGATCTATACGTTTCTCTTCCCGATACTCCGGCCCGAATCGCCGGACAAGGCGCGAGCCATCTGGTGCGCGCCCGACCGGACCAAGGCCTACTACGATTTCATGTTGAACGGCCGAGAGCCGGCGGCCGCGCCCTCCTGTAACGCGCCGGTCGACAAGTGGCTTGCCCTCGGCCAGAAAATTGGCGTGAGAGCGACGCCGACAAGTTTCACGACGAATGGGGAGAGAATCCTCGGGGCGCGGCCCGACGAGCTTGTCAAGCTGATCGGCGAGGCCAAGAAATAGCTATTGGTTGGACGCACCCGGCTTCAGGGCGTCACCGACGCCGGTTGAAGCGGGTTTCAGGTCCCTCGGGAGAAGGGCCCACATCCTTCCCTGTTGCCGCATGCGGCCCGCTTGGGCGCCCGCTTCGGGACCGAACCCCCAGAAGAAATCCGCGCGCACCGGATTGCGGATCGCCCCGCCCGTATCCTGAGCGATGACCAGGCGGGTGAGCGGGGTCGCGCTCGCCGGAAACGTCGTCGCGAGAAATACCGGGGCCCCAAGCGGAACGTAGCGCGGATCGACGGCGATCGAGCGCCCCGGCGCGAGCGGCACGCCGAGCGCGCCGACCGGACCGCTCGCCGGGTCGGCGAGAGGCAGTTCGCGAAAAAACACGAAGCTCGGGTTCTGGTTGAGCAGCTCTTCGAGGCGCTTCGGATTCGCCGCCGCCCAGGCCTTGATCGCAGGCATCGAAGCTTCGCCGAGCTTGAGCTCGCCGCGCTCGACGAGGTAGCGGCCAATCGATTGAAAAGGGTGGCCGTTCTGGTCTGCGTAGCCGAGGCGCAGCGTCTCGCCGCCCTCGAGCTGCACCCTTCCGGAACCCTGGATCTGGAGAAAAAAGGCTTCGATCGGATCATCGACCCAGAGGATTTCCTTTCCGGCGACGGGTGCGGCGCCGCGAGCGATTTCCGCGCGCGAGTAATACGGCACGACACGCTTTCCCTCGACGCGCCCGCGCAAGCGCATGCCGCGCAGCTCGGGGTTGGTCGTGGAAAGATCGATGGTGAGCAGGTCGTCCGGGGGACCGTATACCGGGTAAACGAACGGTGTGGCCCTGGCGCGGCTGCCGCGCAGGAGCGGCTCGTAGTAACCCGTGACCAGCCCGTCGAGCGCGCCGTCGGGGTTGGCGAGACGCCACGGAACGAAATTCTCTTCCAGGAAGCGCCGCGCCTCCTCGTCGCTGGGCGTGCGAAGCTCCATCGCTCGCGCGCACACGCCGCGCCACGCCTCACGCCAGCGCAACGCCTGGCACGATGCGAGGAAAGCGGGCCAAGCCGCCGCCTGCTCGCCATCCTTCCAGCCCGCCAGCGCTGCGAAATCGACGGGCTCGAGCGCATTGATGCGAGGGGCAACGGGGGGCAGCCCGGGACACGGACAAGCTCCGTCCGGCAGCGGCTGCAGGGCGCATCCCGCAATCAAGCCCGCCGCCGCGAGGGAAAACCAGCGCAATTGCTCTATCATCGGCTTCCGAGGGCTTAGAGAAGGCATCGCCGCGTGAGTTCCGGGTTGTGGATCATCCTGCTCGAAGCCGGACTGGCGCTCGCGCTCGTCGCATTTCTCGTGTGGTGGACGCTTCCGCGCAGACCGGAAAACAAGGATCGCGATCGGCGCTAGTGCAAGACACGGGGTACCGACAGCGTAAACTCGGGAATCGGTGCGTCGAAATGGGTGCCGTCTTCTGCCACCATCTGGTAGCTGCCCCGCATCGTCCCGACCGGCGTCGCGATCGCAGTGCCGCTGGTGTACTCGAAGCTTTCCCCGGGTTTGAGCAGCGGCTGAGCGCCGACCACGCCCAGACCCCGCACTTCCTGCACCTGGTTGCGGCCGTCGGTGATGATCCAGTGTCGCGAGATCAGCTGAGCGGGGAGGCTGCCGTTGTTGCGGATCGTGATGGTGTAGGCGAAGACGAAGCGGGCGTTCTGCTCGTCGGACTGCTCCGGGACGTATTGCGTCTGCGAGGAGACCGCGACCTCGTACTTATTTTCCGCGACCATGCGGTCATTCCACACGAAATCGCGCGGACTGACAAGGGCGGGATGATCGCCGTTTCATGCGGCCCGAGGCGAATCCAAGTAGAATTTCCGGCGATGGCCGCACGCACGTTCCGAATCGCACCGAGTATCCTGTCGGCAAACTTCGCGCGGCTCGGCGATGAAGTGACCGCGGTCGTCGCCGCCGGGGCCGACATGATTCACTTCGACGTGATGGACAATCATTACGTCCCGAACCTCACGGTGGGGCCGCTGGTGTGCGAGGCGATCCGCCCGCTTACCCAAAGCGTAATCGACGTGCACCTGATGGTCAGGCCGGTCGATCGGATCATTCCGGATTTCGCCCGCGCCGGAGCCAACATCATCAGCTTTCACCCCGAGGCGAGCGAGCACGTCGATCGCACCGTCGGCTTGATCCACGACTCGGGTTGCAAGGCGGGCCTTGCATTGAACCCCGCCACGCCGCTGTCGTGCCTCGATCACGTCCTGCACAAGCTCGACCTAGTTCTCATCATGTCGGTGAATCCCGGATTTGGCGGGCAGCAATTCATTCCCCACGCCTTGGAGAAGTTGCGCGACGCGCGCAGGAAGATCGACGCCACGGGACGCGCGATCATGCTGGAAGTGGACGGCGGCGTGAACGCCGGAAATATCGCCGCCATCGCGCGCGCCGGGGCCGATACCTTTGTCGCTGGCTCCGCGATTTTCGGCTCGAAGGACTACCGGGCGACCCTCTCGCAGATGCGTGACGCGCTCAAGTCCGCCGGCTAGAGACGCGATGTGGAGCACTGCGCGGCCGCGCAGTGAGGCCGAAATGAGATCGTTCATCGAAGAAATTCAGGCCATCGTCGGACCGGCGGGGCTGATTACGCTGCCGAAGGAGGTCGCCCCCTACGCGAGCGACTGGCGCAAACGCTACGTAGGCAAACCGGCCGCGGTCGTCAAGCCGGCCACCACGTCCGAGGTGGCCGAGGTGGTGCGCGCCTGCGCCGGCTCGCGTACGGCAATCGTCCCCCAAGGAGGAAACACAGGCCTGTGCGGCGCGGCGACTCCGGATGCAAGCGGTACGCAAATCGTTCTCAGCCTTTCGCGCATGAACCGAATCCGCGAAGTCGATGTTCGCAACAACACCATGATCGCCGAAGCCGGCTGTGTACTGGCCAACTTGCACAAGGCGGCCGAGGAAGGGGGGCGGCTGTTTCCTTTGAGCCTCGCCGCCGAAGGAAGCTGCGAAATCGGCGGCAATCTTTCCACCAACGCGGGCGGCACTGCGGTGCTGCGCTATGGCAACGCTCGCGAGCTCGTGCTGGGACTCGAGGTCGTGCTGCCCTCAGGAGAGGTATGGGATGGCTTGCGCGGTTTGCGCAAGGACAACACCGGATATGACTTGAAGCAGCTTTTCATCGGCGCCGAAGGAACGCTAGGCGTAATCACAGCGGCGGTTCTGAAGCTCTTTCCTCTGCCCAAGTCTCATGCCACCGCCGTGGTGGCGCTGGAAAGTCCGGAAAAGGCTCTGGCGCTGCTGGAGCGGGCCCAGGGGGCCTGCGGGGAGAGGCTCACGGGCTTCGAGCTGTTCTCCGATTTTTGCCTATCCCTCGTGCTCAAGCATTTCAGGGATACCGCCGCACCTTTTCCGCGCCGCTTCCCTCACTATGTTCTGATGGAACTCTCGGACACGCAGCCGGGTGAAGGCGTCAGGGCCTTGGTCGAAAGCATGCTCGAAGCGACTCTCGATGAGAAGATCATTCTCGACGCGGCGGTCGCGCAGAGCGAAACTCAGGCCCGGGCGTTCTGGAGCCTTCGCGAATTCATCTCCGAAGCACAGGCGCATGAAGGCCCGAATATCAAGCACGACGTGTCGATTCCCATCTCGCGCATTTCCGAGTTCATCGCGACAACGGACGCGCAGCTTGAACGCGCCCAGCAGGGGACCCGATTGGTGACTTTCGGGCACCTCGGCGACGGCAACCTGCACTACAACGTCTCCGCTCCCGAGGGAGTCGCGCCCGGTGTTTTTGTCATGCACACGGCGGCGATCAATCGGATCGTGCACGACAGTGTCGCGCGTTTCGGCGGCTCGATCAGCGCCGAGCACGGCTTGGGGCAGCTGAAGCGCGAGGAAATCCGCCGCTACAAGTCTTCGCTGGAGCTCGAACTGATGCGCAAAATCAAGAGTGCCCTCGATCCTCACGGCATCATGAATCCGGGCAAGGTGCTTTAGCGTGGTGTTACGCGATGTGGTAGCGCATCTCGCCAGGGCAGCGAATTTGTCAAGGCCCTTGGTTTCCAAACCCGCAAGCTGGACAAGCCTTGCAGGGGTGTAATAGAGTAGGCGCCCTGAACGAGACGCAAGGCAAGTCAATCGTGCTCTTCGAAAACGCCGGGAAACGGGTGCAATCGCGCAGCTGGCGCTGGTGGCGCAGCTAGCCTGCAGTCGCTCGCGCGCCCTGCGCGCACCCGCAGTACCCGCAACGTTTTCGTGGAGCAGTCATGACCGAAGCAGAATTCAAGCGGCTTGCCGCTCAAGGTTTCAACCGCGTCCCCCTCCTTGCAGAGACCTTCGCCGATCTCGAGACGCCGCTATCGCTTTATCTGAAGCTTGCCAACCGCTCCAACACCTATCTGCTGGAGTCCGTGGTGGGCGGAGAGCGCTTCGGGCGCTATTCGTTCATCGGACTAGCGGCTCCAGTAAGGTTGCGGGCGGTCGGGAGCTTGGTCACGGTGATGCATGGAGACGTTGTCGCAGAGAAGTCCCACGCGGCCGATCCGCTCGCTTTCGTGCGCGAGTTTCTTTCGCGCTATCGCGTCGCGGAGCTCCCCGGCTTGCCACGGTTCTGCGGGGGCTTGGTCGGGTATTTCGGTTACGACACGGTCCGTTGGATCGAGCCGCGGCTCGCCGGAGGATGGCTAAAGCCCGATCCGGTCGGCTGCCCCGACATGCTGCTGCTGGTCTCGGAAGAACTGGCCGTGATCGACAATCTTTCCGGCAAGCTCTACCTTGTCGTCTACGCGGACCCTGCCAAGCCGCGCGCCTGGCACGACGCGCAGGCGCGTCTGCGCGAGCTGCTGGGCGCGCTGAGACTGCCTTTGTCACCGCCTTCCGAAATCCGCGACGCGGAGACGGAGGTCGCATCGAATTTCGACGCCGACGCGTTTCGCGCCGCGGTCGCCCGTGCAATCCGGTACGTTCACGACGGGGACATCATGCAGGTTGTGCTTTCCCAGCGTTTGTCGCGTCCGTTTGCCGGGTCTTCGCTTTCCCTGTATCGGGCTCTGCGCTCGATCAACCCTTCGCCGTACATGTTCTATTTCGATTTCGGCGACTTCCAGGTGGTCAGTGCTTCACCCGAAATCCTTGTGCGCCTGGAACGTGGTACGGTTACCGTGCGCCCGATCGCCGGAACGCGCCGCCGCGGGGCGACGCAAGTCGAGGACGTCGCGCTGGAGCGCGAGTTGCTGGCGGATCCGAAGGAGCGTGCGGAACACGTGATGCTGGCCGACCTCGGCCGCAACGACGTCGGGCGCGTGGCCGCGACGGGGACCGTCCGCCTCACCGAGACGATGACGGTCGAGCGTTACTCGCACGTGATGCACATCGTGTCGAACGTGGAAGGGCGGCTGAGGGACGGACTGGATTGCATTGACGTGTTCCGCGCGGCATTTCCTGCGGGAACGGTAAGCGGCGCGCCCAAGGTACGTGCCATGGAGATTATCGACGAGCTCGAGCCGGACAAGCGGGGCGTCTACGCGGGTGCTGCCGGCTATCTGGGATTCAACGGTGATATGGACCTGGCCATTGCGATCCGCACGGCTGTGGTGAAAGAGGGTCAGATGTACGTGCAGGCGGGCGCTGGGATCGTCGCCGACTCGGTGCCCGAAAGCGAATTGCAGGAAACCCGTGCGAAAGCGCGCGCGGTGCTGCGAGCTGCCGAGATCGCCTTGAGCGGGCTGGACATGCGGGCATGATCCTGATGATCGACAACTACGATTCCTTCACCTGGAATCTGGTGCAGTATCTGGGCGAGCTGGGTGCCGACGTCAAGGTGTTTCGCAACGACGAGATCGCGGTAGCGGACATCGCTGCGATGAGACCGAAAGGCATCGTCATTTCGCCCGGGCCCTGTACGCCCACTGAAGCGGGAATCTCGCTCGTTGCGGTACGCGAATTCGCCGGCCAGATCCCGATATTGGGCGTGTGTCTCGGCCATCAGGCGATCGGCCAGGCTTTCGGCGGCGAGGTCGTGCATGCGGGTAAAGTCGTCCACGGGAAAACCTCGACGATCAGCCATGCAGGCTCCGGCGTGTTTCGCGGACTGCCGAGTCCCTTCGTGGCGACCCGGTACCATTCGCTTGCGATCCGCCGGGCGACCCTGCCTGAGTGCCTCGAGGTCACCGCAGAGTCCGAGGACGGTGAGATCATGGGAGTGCGCCACCGTGAGTTCGCTGTGGAGGGCGTGCAGTTCCACCCCGAGTCCTTTCTCACCGAGCATGGGCATGCGCTCTTGAAAAATTTCCTGCAACGGGAGGCGGCATGAGCATCACGGTCCAGGAAGCGCTGACGCGGGCCATCGAGCACCGCGAGATATTCCACGACGAAATGCTCGACCTGATGAGGCAGATCATGAGCGGGCAGGTCTCGCCCGTCATGATCGCGGCCATCATCGTGGGTTTGCGGGTGAAAAAGGAGACGATCGGTGAGATCACCGCCGCGGCGCAAGTGATGCGCGAGCTCGCGACGCGGGTGACGGTGAAGGATCCGGACAATCTGGTGGATATCGTCGGCACCGGTGGAGACGGCGCGCATACCTTCAATATTTCGACCGCGTCCATGTTCGTTTGCGCCGCGGCAGGGGGCCGCGTCGCCAAGCACGGCAACCGGGCCGTGTCTTCGCAGTCGGGCAGCGCGGACGTGTTGGAGGCGCTGGGTGCGAATATCAACCTGAAGCCCGAGCAAGTGGGCCGCTGCATCGACGAGGTAGGGGTCGGCTTCATGTTTGCGCCGGCGCACCACGCGGCGATGAAACACGCAGCCGCCGTGAGGCGCGAGCTTGGCGTGCGCACCCTGTTCAACATTCTCGGACCGCTCACAAATCCGGCCGGTGCGCCGACACAGCTGATGGGCGTTTTTCATCCCGATCTCGTCGGGATCCAGGTCCGGGTGCTGCAGCGGCTCGGCGCGCGCCATGCGATCACCGTCTACGGCCTGGAAGGCTTGGACGAGATCTCGGTGAGCGGCCAGACGATGATCGGGGAGTTGAGGAACGGCAAAGTTCTCGAGTACATGATTCACCCCGAAAGATTCGGTTTGCCGGTGCACGATCCCAGGGCGCTGCGCGTGACCACGGTGGAAGAGTCGCGAAACGTGGTCGTGGCGGCGCTGGAAAACAAATCCGGAGCCGCGCGCGACATCGTGGCGCTCAATGCCGGAGCTGCAATCTACGTGGCCGGCAAGGCCGCGAGCCTTGAGGAAGGCGTGGAGAAGGCGTTCGAGCTGATAAAGAGCGGTGCGGCGCGTGCCAAGCTCGACGCGTTCGTGAAATTCACCCAGCAACTCGCGCGTGGCTGATATCCTGGACAGGATCCTCGCGGTCAAGGCCGGGGAAATCGCAGAGGCGAAAAAAACCCTCGGCGCAACCGCCGCGCGGAACCAAGCGGAAGCTGCGGGAAAGCCGCGGGATTTTATTGGCGCCCTGCGCGCGAAAATCGCAGCCGGGAGGCCGGCGGTAATCGCCGAGATCAAGAAAGCGAGTCCGAGCAGAGGCGTTCTTCGCGAGCGATTCGATCCGGCTGCGATCGCGCGTTCCTACGCGCAGCACGGCGCGGCCTGCCTCTCGGTGCTTACCGACGAACATTTTTTTCAGGGTCGAGCGGAGGACCTTTCCACCGCGCGCGCGGCTTGCAGCCTCCCGGCGTTGCGCAAGGATTTCGTGATCGACCCCTACCAGGTGTACGAATCGCGCGTCATGGGTGCCGATTGCATCCTGCTCATCGTGGCGGCGCTCGAGCTGCCGCAAATGCGCGAGCTGGAGGCGGTAGCGGCCTCGCTCGGGATGGCGGTGCTCGCCGAAGTGCACGATGGCGCCGAGCTCGACCTCGCCCTCGAGCTCGCGACCCCGTTGATCGGCATCAATAACCGCGACCTGCATAGCTTCGAGACCAGACTCGAGACGACCCTCGGATTGTCGCCGCGGATTCCAGCACCGCGAATCGTGGTGAGCGAAAGCGGGATTCTCGCCCCCGAGCATGTAATCCAGTTGCGCCAAGGGGGAGTTCAGGTATTCCTGGTCGGGGAGGCTCTCATGCGGGCCGCTGACCCTGGGAGCGAGCTCGCTCGTATATTCTCAACATATTGATTTGAATTAAGGTATTACGCTGATGTTGCGAAAATGCAACACCCTTGGGCTCTTGAAGTGTCAAATTCACGGTTCTTATTGAGCTTCAAAGATTCGATTGGCAGAATTGCAACAGCCCAGTTCAGGGGTGAGAGCGGGCGGCGCGATGCGGCTGCCCTCGAGTCAAATATGAAGAGGAGACATTCTCGATGAACAAGAAATTGATGGCACTCGCAGTGGCTGGCGCGGTGACTGCTCCGGGCCTCGCCTTTGCGCAAGTTGGTGGCAGCCCCGGCGTCACGCTCTACGGGCGCCTCGACGAGACAATCATGAGCAACAAGTACTCGGCTAACGGCGCCAACACGATTACTGAATTGAAAAAAGGCGATATCTATTCGCCGGGCAACTCGATCGGCGTGCGCGGCAGAGAAGACCTGGGCGGCGGTACAGCCCTGTGGTTCCAGCTCGAAGCGGGCGCATGGCCGAGTGAACGTACGGAAGCCGGCGCGACCACGGGTGTCAACTTCGGCGGCAGGAATTCGGGTCTCGGCGTCTCGAGCGATCTGGGCGACATCATGTTCGGGATCTGGGACACACCCTACAAGCTGGCGTACGGCGCGGGCAACGTGGTCAACTCCGGCGGGTTCGCATCCTCCGGGATCATCATGGGCAACGGCGACACGACCGGCGCTCTGACGAACGCGCGGTGCACGAACACGGTGAGCAACGCCACCGGCACTCTGGCATCGACGGCAGCCAACGCCGTGTGCGTGACCGAATCGACCTCCAACGGCACCGCGTGGTCGCGCCGGATCAATAACTCGGTCCAATACTGGTCGCCGAACTTCGCCGGCCTGCAGTTCAGGCTCATGACGGCGTTGGCCAACTATCAATCGCCCGCCACTTCCGGGTTCGCAAGCGGCTTGCCGAAAGCGAAAGAATGGTCGGCCAGCGTCGCTTTTGCGCGCGGACCTCTGTCGCTCGCCGTGGCGTATGATCTCCACCAAGGACTCCGGCCGGGAACGGCTGCGACTGCGGTGGCGAATCCGAAAGACACCGGGATTCAGATCGGCGCCAAGTGGAATTTCGGCCTGGGAGAGGTTGGTGCGGGATACGAGAAGCTGAAATACGGCGATAACGGCCAAACGGGGGGCGCAAACAACAACGCAAACAACGGGGGGATGGACGTCCCTGCGTTCGTGGTCAACGGCAGGATCAACGCGGGTCCGGGCGCGGTGTGGGCGAGCTACAGCAAGACTGCGGGCGGCAAGAGCTGCACCGCGTCCACGGCTACGATCGGCAGCGCATCCTGCGGCATCGCAGCGAAGATGACGACCGTCGGCTACGACTACATCATGTCCAAGCGCACCAAGATGTACTTCGCCTACAACAAGATCGATAACGGGTTCGCCAACGGTGTCGGCACGAACTACTACTACATCGCCGGCCCGGCCGCGAACAACGGGGGCGGCACGAACGGGGGCCTTGCGGCTGGCACCGACGTGACGAGCTTGTCGGTCGGCATGCAGCACTCGTTCTGACCAGCGGGAAAGGCAACAAACCAAAGGCGCCTTCGGGCGCCTTTTTTTTGCCTGCGATTTGCCGGCGTTGGGAGGAACCGGGCAATCCCGAGGTATCATCGCGAATTCCGGAGACTGGTCTTTCAATGGAAATCTCGAACTCCACTCGCTTCGATCTGGAACGCTGCATCCTCGAGTTCGACAAGGCTCTGCGCGTGGTCTTAGGAGAGCCGGCCGCGGGCCGACCCAGTCCGGCCGAGGCCGTTTCCGAAAACAATCTCGACGATGGAACACGCCGGGACGCGGCGGCCTTGATGCGGGTCAACCACTGCGGCGAGGTGTGCGCCCAGGCGCTTTACCAAGGCCAGGCGCTGGCGTCTTCGAACGGCGAAATCAAGGCCGCGCTCGCGAAGGCCGCAAGCGAAGAAGCCGACCATCTCGCCTGGAGTGCCCAACGCGTACGCGAGCTCGGTGGCCGGCTGAGCGTGCTCAACCCCGTGTGGTACGCGGGTTCGCTCGCTCTCGGTTACGCAGCGGGGCGGCTGGGTGAGCGCTGGAATCTCGGATTTCTCGCCGAGACCGAGCGGCAGGTAGAGGAGCACCTGCAAGGGCACATGGAAAGGCTCGCTGGCGGTGACGCCAGGACGCGGGCGCTGATCGAGGGAATGCAACGAGAAGAAGCCGGACACCGGCGCGCCGCCGAAGCGCTCGGGGCCCGCGATCTGCCTGGCCCCGCCAAACACGGCATGCGTCTGGCCGCGCGGCTGATGACGACGCTGTCGTACTGGGTCTAGCGCGCGCGTTTAATCGGGAAGGATTTCGTAGTCGTGCGAGATCTGCGCGGTCTTTCCGAGCATGATCGATGCCGAGCAATACTTGTTGTGCGAGAGCTTGATCGCGCTTTCGACCATCGAAGGCTTCAAATCTTTGCCTCGTACGACGAAGTGCATGTGAATCTTGGTGAACACCTTGGGATCGGTTTCCGCGCGCTCGGAGCTCAACCGGACTTCGCAAGCCGATATGCTCTGGCCGCTTTTCCTGAGGATCAGCACGACGTCGTAGGCGGTGCAGCCCCCGGTGCCCGCGAGCACGGTTTCCATCGGCCGTGGCCCCAGGTTGCGTCCTCCGCCCTCGGGCGCGCCGTCCATAACAAAGGCATGGCCGCTTTCAGTTTCCGCAACAAAGCTCATGCCGTCGGGGCCGATCCACTTTACTTTGCATTCCATCTTCGCTCGCTTTCAAATCGACCAGGCACTCAACTCTAATAAATTGAATCTGCTTATTATTTTAAGGTCTCAAGAAACTTGGCCCGGGTTTCTCGCTGCGCCGCACCAAATATTCTTGCACTGCACAAATTCTGCCCTCATAATGTCTTCGTGTCGGGCGTTCAGAAGTCATTCTGGGCCGCTCGACAAGTTTGTCTCCTCCACCCTCCTCCTTTGGTGGATTCGGCGCAACCTTTCGGGGTTGCGCTTTTTTTTGGGATCGGCCCCTTCTGAAATGCGTTTGACACTTCGCTACTTCTTCAATAAAATCACGCGCTTTCGTCGTATACTGGACCCAGGAATTCCAAACCCATGACCACTTTCTCAGCCAAGCCGCACGAGGTCCGGCGCGACTGGTATCTGGTCGATGCCAGCGGCAAGGTGCTCGGGCGACTCGCCGCCGAAATCGCGCGCCGATTGCGCGGCAAACACAAGGTGGAGTTTACCCCGCACGTCGACACCGGCGACTATGTCGTCGTCGTCAATGCCGGCAAGCTCCGTGTTACGGGGAACAAGGGCGAAGCCAAGACCTATTATCGCCACAGCACCTACCCGGGCGGGGTCTATTCAACTACGTTCGCAAAGATGCAGGCGCGGTTCCCGACTCGGGCCTTGGAGATCGCAGTCAAAGGAATGTTGCCCAAAGGGCCGCTCGGCTACGCCATGCTCAAGAAACTGAAAGTGTACGCGGGTGGAGAGCACCCGCATGCAGCGCAGCAACCGAAAGCGCTGGAGACCAACGCATGATCGGACAATACCACTATGGAACCGGTCGACGCAAAAGTGCCGTCGCGCGCGTGTTCATCAAGCCCGGCAAGGGCGATTTCATCGTGAACGACCGCCCGGCGAACGAATACTTCGCGCGTGAAACCGGGCAAATGGTTGTGCGCCAGCCGCTTGTATTGACCGACAAGCTGAACCAGTTCGACGTCATGGTGAACGTGTCAGGAGGAGGAGAGTTCGGGCAGGCGGGAGCCGTGCGCCACGGCCTGACGCGTGCATTGATCGAGTTCGACCCGGCGCTCAAGCCGCTTCTGAGCAAGGCGGGTCTGGTTACCCGCGATGCGCGCGAGGTCGAGCGAAAGAAAGTCGGCTTGCATAAGGCGCGGAAACGCAAGCAATACTCCCAACGCTGTTGTTCAGATTGGCACCGAGAGAGCCGCCCCCGGGCGGCTTTTTTCTTTGCGGTTCGAGTTTCAGTTGGAGCAGGACTTCCGGGGCATCGCGCGATTCGATGGAACCCGGCTGGTAAACTGGTATTTCTGAGGTAGTGATGATCAAAGTCGGCATTGTGGGCGGGACCGGTTATACCGGGATCGAGTTGCTGCGCATCCTCGCGCGCCACCCGCAATCGGAGCTCGTCGCGATCACCTCGCGCAAAGAGGCCGGCACTCCGGTGGCGGAGCTTTTTCCGAGCTTGCGCGGTGCCGTGGCGATCGCTTACTCGGACCCGGCCAAGTCGGACCTCGCCAGGTGCGATGTGGTGTTTTTCGCGACGCCCAATACCGTCGCGATGGGCCAGGCGAGGACGCTCGTGGAGGCTGGTGTGCGTGTCGTGGATCTCTCGGCCGATTTTCGCATCAAGAATGTAGCTGAGTGGGAGAAGTGGTACAAAGCGAAGCACGCCGCGCCTGAGCTTCTCGCTCGGGCGGTATACGGTCTGCCGGAAGTGAATCGCGCAAAAATCAAGGACGCACACCTGGTGGCGAATCCTGGGTGTTATCCAACCGCGATTCATCTCGGCCTCTTGCCTCTTGTGGAAGCCGGGTCCGTCGACCTCGATCACCTGATCGCGGACGCGAAGTCCGGGGTGAGTGGTGCCGGCAAGAAAGCTGAAGAACATCTGCTCTACTCCGAGGCCTCGGATAACTTCAAAGCCTATGGTGTTTCCGGTCATCGTCATTGGCTGGAGATTCGGCAAGGACTGGATACAGCCGCCGGAAGAAGCGTCGGCCTCACGTTCGTCCCGCATCTGACGCCCATGATTCGGGGCATACACGCAACTCTGTATGCACGCATTACTGCAAACATCGAGTTTCAGAAGTTGTACGAAGATCGCTATCGCAGCGAGCCCTTCGTCGACGTGCTCCCCAACGGAAGTGAACCTGAAACGCGCTCGGTGCGGGCCACCAATACTTGCCGCATCGCAATCCATCGCCCGCACGGGGGAGACATGCTTGTCGTGCTCTCAGTGATCGACAATCTGGTCAAGGGGGCTTCGGGACAAGCAGTGCAGAATATGAATATCATGTTTGGATTCGAGGAGACGATGGGCCTCTCGCAACTGGCCGTTGTGCCCTGACCGGCAGGCGGAGAATCTAATGTCCAAGTATTTCAAACTATTCCGCCAGCGCTTCGGAATTTCTGCGCCGAAGATGACGGTCCAGACGCACGTCGCCTGGTACTGGCGCTGGCTCGGAATGCTGGTGTTCCTCTCGCTTGCGCTTGCGCTCGCCGCATGGATGTACGACGCCGGGCGTCGTTTCGCCGGGTTCGATCGCAGCGAGCTGCAGACCGAATTCGCCAGGCTGCGCGAATCAATGGCGCGCCTCGAGAGCGAGGCTGCGAGGTTGCGCTCGATCGTCAACGCCAGCGAATCTCGACTGAAGATCGAACAGACGGCGCAAGTCCAACTTGGCGCGCAGGTGAAGGTGCTTGAAGACGAAAACAACCGGCTGAAGGAAGAACTTGCCTTTTTCGAAAATCTCGTTCCGAGCGAACGCCGCGGCGAGAAGGTCAGCATCCACCGCTTCAAAGTCGAGCGTGACGTGCTTCCCGGCGAGTTCCGCTACCGGCTGCTCGTCCTTCAGGGGGGGAGGCTTGACCGCGAGTTTCACGGGTCTTTGCAGCTCGTCGTGGAGATGCAGCAGGAGGGCAAGGATGCTACAATCGTGATCCCCGATTCAGCCGATACGGGCAGTACTGCTTTCAGGCTCAACTTCAAGTATTTTCGTCGAGTTGAGGGAACATTTCGGGTTCCGGCAGGAGCCAGGGTGCGGACCGTACAGGCGCGTATCCTGGAGAACGGGTCCAGCGAGGCCCGTGCCAGCCAAAACGTCAACCTTTCTTAGCAGGCAGGAAGCGCTATGTTTCGCAAGCAGCCTAGCAAGCCGCAAAATCGCATCGACAGCCTGATTGGCGTCGGGACGAAAATCGAGGGTAATGTCAATTTCACCGGAGGCCTTCGTGTCGACGGCGAAGTCGTCGGAAACGTAACCGCTGTTTCCGACGAGCCTTCGACCTTGGTACTGAGCGAGAAAGCTCGTATCGAAGGGGAAATCAGCGTATCGCACCTGGTCGTGAACGGCGAGATCACGGGGCCCGTATATGTTGCCGAGTTCCTCGAACTCCAGTCACGGTCCAGGGTCAAAGGAGACGTGCATTACAACAGCTTGGAGATGCATCTCGGCGCCATAGTCGAGGGGCATCTGGTACATCGCTCGGGCGAGGCAAAAACCGTGGAGTTGAAGCTCGCGACGAGCAAGCCCTCGGTCTGACGGGCGGCAATGATTTTTTACGGCTTGAATACCGGCGCCCGCAGCCCCATCTAAAATCGCCGGCCCGGCTGACCGTATCAGGTTCCGGCCCGATAAATGGGGCAGTTTGCTACAGGAGTTGAGACATGAATGCAGTCGCAGAGATGCCCGCACCGCTTGTCTTCACCGACAGCGCTGCAAACAAAGTCAAGCAATTGATCGACGAGGAAGGAAACTCCGAATTGAAGCTGCGCGTGTTCGTTACGGGCGGCGGCTGCTCTGGATTCCAGTACGGTTTTACTTTCGACGAAGTGAAAAGCGACGACGACACGGTGATGGAAAAAAACGGGGTGATGCTGCTCATCGACCCGATGAGCTACCAGTATCTTGCCGGCGCCGAGATCGACTACACCGAGGGCCTCGAGGGCGCACAGTTTGTGATCAAAAACCCCAATGCGACGAGCACCTGCGGTTGCGGTTCATCGTTCTCCGCGTAAGCCTGCCGGGAATCCCTGAAGCGGGGGCGTGAGGCCTCCGTTCCGTTTGTTTTTCTCGCAATCATTCGCGGTGGATCAAGCCGCGTAAATCGCACCGAGCACCCGCGGGCTCTTCGCACCGGTGACCTCGGGAAGATTTCCGGTCTCTCGCTTCAGCGCTCGCTGTGCGAGCCAGGCAAAAGCCATTGCTTCCACCCAGTCCGGATGAATTCCGAGCTCCGCGGTCGAGGCGATTTTCATGCCGACCAGTTCCCTCGTGATGCGCTTCACTAGGTCGTGGTTGCGTACTCCGCCACCGCACAAGTAAACCTCCTCTGCGCCGGGGCAAAACTCCGCAATCGCCTTGGCGACGCTGCGTGCCGTGAGCTCGGCCAACGTGGCCTGCACGTCTTCGGCCGTGTGCTTTCTGACGCCGAACCGGCGTAACCAATCGAGGCTGAAGTGATCGCGGCCCGTGCTCTTGGGGGGTAAGCGGCGAAAATAGGGATCGGCAAGCAACGCCTTCAGTAAGGACGCAACCGGCCGTCCTCGAGCGGCAAGCGCCCCACCTCGGTCGAAGTCGCGGCCGAATCGCTCGCGCGTCCACGCGTCAAGGAGGACGTTGCCGGGTCCTGTGTCGAAGCCTGTTACCGGTCCCTTGCGGGGAAGATCGGTGAGATTGGCTATGCCGCCGAGATTGGCGATGACGCGGTGGCAGCGCGAGTCCCGGAAAACGGCCGCATGAAACGCAGGTACAAGGGGGGCGCCCTGTCCGCCAGCGGCGATGTCGCGGCTTCGGAAATCGGCAACCACGGAGATGCCGGTGCGCTCGGCAAGCCACGCAGGATTGCCGAGTTGCAAGCTGTACCCGGACCCGGGCCTATGACGCACCGTCTGCCCGTGACAACCGATGGCGGAAACGGTTTGTGCGGGGAGCCGGTGTTTCTCCAGCAGGCGCTCGACCGCCTTTGCATAGAGCCTGGAAAGGTCGATCCCTGCGAGTGCTGCGCGATGCAGCTCGTCGCTGGACGTGTCGTGCAGAGCAAGCAAGGTGGCTTTCAGGCTCTTCGGATAAGGCAGAAAATCAGTGCCCAGAAGAAAAGGGCGCTCCTGCAGGCCGACGAGTGCGGCATCGACGCCGTCGAGACTCGTGCCCGACATCAAACCGATGTAGATTTCGGAAGACGCTGGTCTCGTGGAACCGCTCACTCGAGCAGCGCGAGGTCGCTGTTTTTCAGAAGATTCAGTCGCGCGACGAGCGGTTCGGCGGTACGCCCGAACGCCGCCAGTTCGATCGCAAGAATAGGCTGCGCGGCCGGGAAAACCATTGTCAGCGGATTGCGGTTCTGGTTATTGAGTTGGAATTCGTAATGGAGGTGGGGGCCGCTGGCCCAGCCGGTTCGCCCGACGTAGCCGATGATTTCGCCTTGGACGACACGGCTGCCTGCCCTCAACCCTGGCGCGAAATTCCTCAAGTGCGCGTAGTGCGTGCTGTATCCCCCATGGTGCCTGAGCACGATAAGGTTCCCGTAACCGTTGCGCCGCCCCGCGAACGACACGACACCGTCACCGGTCGATTTGACCCTTGTTCCGACCGGCGCTCCATAGTCCACCCCCTGATGCGCGCGCCATTGCTGGAAAATCGGATGGCGGCGCATGCCGAATCCCGAGGTGATGCGCGAGAACTCGAGCGGCGAGCGCAGAAATACCTTGCGAAGGTTCTCGCCATCTGGGGTGTAATAGCCGCCCCTTCCCCAGGCATCCTGAAACCATACCGCGCAGTAGGTTTTCCTCTGGCTGGAGAATTCGGCAGCGAGGACCCGCCCGGATCTGATCGCTTGGCCGCCATGGTAAAAGGTTTCGAAAACGACCCCAAAACGGTCCCCGCGGCGCAAATCGCGGTGAAAATCCACGTCGCCTGCAAAAATGTCCGCAAGCTGTATTGCGATGCCGTCCGGAATTCCCGCCGCATCGGTCGCGGCGAAGAGCGAAGTCTTGATCTCGCCTGATTTCATCTCTATTGCGCGCGCCACCTCGACCTGCTGCTCGAAGCTGCCGAAGCCTTCGCCCACGCGG
>Ga0193745_1000044_pt1 | contig 24001 bp, 18 predicted proteins | sample L1a2metaG_FD_145899 | JGI IMG/M metagenome (GOLD analysis project Ga0193745, IMG submission 145899) | Soil microbial communities from a riparian zone of the East river system, Colorado, United States - L1a2 | ecosystem: Environmental > Terrestrial > Soil > Riparian zone | place: USA: East River... | reverse complement strand
ATCCCCGTATACGACACATACCTGATGCGCATACTTTTTTCCAATAAATTCGATAACTCTTTGCAGAGTATATCTTCCCATACTGGTAATACTTTCTGCACAGCCCACACTGGAAAAGTATGTACTGTTCCTGGAACCGGTTATTCCGTAGATCGAATTTGCACAGACCTTCAGCGCCAGCTGCCTGGTGTCCAAAATGACGCGGGTCATCGGATCAAGCTTTTCTCCGGATAATCTGTTTTTGATCAACTTCCTTTCAGACAACAAATTTTCGACTATATTCGGAAGAATTCCCTGTGGATCTTTTCTGAATGAATGTGTGGTTCCGGGGATATTATAGACATCCCTCCTTCTGCTCGTATACGTAGAAGGGCATATGTTATATGCTATGAGTATGGAAGGGTACATGGATTGAAAATCTATAACACTGCATCCATTATGTATACCTTTCTTTGGTTCGAGCACATACCCTCCTTGATAATCTTTTATCTCCTGCATCTCCCTCTTTTTGAGAATTATATCTCTCTTCAAACAGGACCATATGGCCTGATTCACCACCTTCATTTGTTCTCCTCGAGTGTATATATCTTCTATACTGCATTTCATAACTCTGGCCATTTCACAAACATTGGTCCACATATAGAACTTGTCAAAGAGCTCCAACGTGAGCACACTATCGTTTACACAATACTTTCCATATTCTGTAAGATCAGTATTTCCGTGATGGTCCACATTCGTTTTACCCTTCCCAAGATATTTCTTGGAAACAAAATCTAAACTATAGCTATCAAGCCTCTGTCTCCGAAAATACAATATCATATCAATAAAGACTCTTCCGCTGGATTCTATTCGATTGTAAAAGTTTTCACCATAGGCGTTGCTGGTCCAATCAACTCTGTGCGTAAACGTTACACCATTTCGTGAAAAGTCTGGGAATGGTTTTAATCTGAGCTTTAGTCGGGATAGAATATATTCGAAATCAAATCCAAAGATATTATATCCGGTGATGATATCGGGATCGTGATTCTTTATCAAGTCCGAGAACCCGTTGATCATGCTGATTTCGTCAGCAAAAGATATAACAGTACAACCCTCGATGTCTTTCATATCCTTCCCAACATAAAGAAGATATTTTTGAGACGTACTCATATGATCGAGATACTTATGAAAAACGACGCTGATCATGGTAATCACATCCCTGCGCCGATAGGACTTGGGCATCCCCTGTCCCGTACTACATGTGCATTCGATGTCAAAGCAGGCGATCTTGGGATAAGTAGGGGAGATATATTCTTCGAGAGGTTCTATACCTCCTCCTTCTTTCATATCAAACCATCCCGTCAGAGGATAACCCCTTGATCCGAGGAAAGCAGAAACAGTGGGTATATCATTCATAAATATATTTCTCCCTCCATATCTATTCTCTGATACAAATCTCCCCATATCTTCGTACGTATCGAATTCGAACATCTTATACGGCTTCTTCTCGGAAATATCCAAAGAACTTTTCATGAGCTTACCATCAGTAGACTCTATAAAGCAAAACGGCTTGAAATCATTGATGACGACACGTGCATATTGGCCGTATTCATCGATAGCATGAGCTTTTATAACTACCTTGTTGGTCGACACGACCTCCCAACTATAAATGAACACCTTCATGATTGATGCAATAGTTCGTATTCTAATAACAAAAGATTCAATATCGAAAATATACCAGAAGTATCTTTTTGAGCTATTGAAAATTGAGTCATACCATAGATGCTCCAATTATAAATGAATACACCCACGCTTGGCTGCCCGGTTGATGGCCGAGAATAAGAAAATCAATCATGGACACAGGAGATCTTGAACAAGCAATTCTAATTGAGGACTTTACCAGACTCAAGCTGACGCATCGACAATTGGTCACCCTGACTAATGCCTCTTTGGTTCTCAAATTCCTTTCTGAGGACAAGAGATTCGTAGAATGCATCAAAACCATTTTAGGCAAGGAGGTTAAAACATCTTCTATTATGTCAGAGTTTGTCAAGCCGATCGTTCAGGTTCCCAAAAGAGTCCAAAAGCGACGCATTAAGAGCGAGAGCTCTGACAGTTCACCCAAGAAGGAAACATGGTTCACCAAAGAAGTCGAAGCAACCAAACAGAGCAAGTCTCTGTACGACACCGTCAAAGATACAGAACATTTGAAACTCAGGTTTCCCAATCAAGACATCAGTACATGTGTCATTGACATCAGAGCCATGTTGGTAGCTTATATGAAACAGGATGATGTCGACGAAGAGTTTTTAAGAAAGTTGGCTCCCGGAGCCATGGAGAAATATAAATTGAGATCAAGGCAATTCACCATGAATGCCTCAGGAGAGATCTCTAAGAAAACATCATAATAACATTTTCTATATATTCTCCTCGAATGTTCAGTCCTTCCAATTCTACCTCTCTTAAAAATTCCATCATATCTATGATATCTTTCCCTGGCATTGTAGATTTAAACCATTCTTTAAACTCTGCGTACACTTCCTTAACTGATTCGGAAGAGTCTTCTTGATATACCAAGTATTCTTTGATGAACCTCAATGAATGATTATTGGATATAATATAATCATCCGTGGTTTTCTTTATAGACTGCGGAATTTCGAGTCCATGAGTCTGAAACTCTTTATACTCGTCGACCATCATAGACATGAAGGCATTTGCATATTGTAATATACCCCTTTCCATCTCAGGGTTTACAATATAACAGTTTTTCCTATCGGCTCTCCTTTCATACTCCGCGGTAGTAAGGAATGCGCTATCGAAAGGGACTACGATCAAACGTCGACGAAAGGCTAAGTCCATATTGGGGGCATCTACTACTTTGTTGGTTACGATGAAAAACTTAGCTTTGACTTTCATCTTCTTGGGACATTTATACAACTTTCTAACGTAAACATGATCATTACCGGTAAGTTCTTTAATCTGTCCGACCTGAATCTTTTCATCGGGATTTGGCTCCTGCAAAAATACGGCCAACCTACCTTCCAGAAAGGACAACTCCGGTGTTGCAGATGAAGAAGTTCCTCTTTTTCTGGTGATAAGGGAAGTGGGAGCTACAGAATAATAATCTCCCAGACTGGCCGACATCAGCCGCTGCATGAGGGATTTCGCATTGTTACCATTCCCTTTCCATATATAGAATACTTTGTATCGGTTATAGCCTTCCAGAACAGATGCACAAGACCTTAAGAAAAACTTTCTCACCGAGGTATCTGGAAAAATGGTGTGAAGTATATCATTCAATTCGTCTATCTTCCATTTTTGGGTGGACAAACCTTTGCACGTCATGGATATATAATCTCCTGGAAGAGCCTTGCGAATGCAATTGGTGTTAAAATCAAATGCTTCGTGTTCCATACCGATGACATCGGTTCTTGCGTCCAATCTTTCGAGGAAGTTTTTGTCATAGAGTTTATACTGAAGATCCTTAAGGATTCGCGTCCTGACTAGAACAGATCCCAAATATCTAGATACATCTTTCATGATATTTTGTGAGCTTTCATTGTCTAGAAATTGCTGGAAATCAGAGGATAATATACGCCATAAGTGGCTTCCCGATGTATCTTCGTTCCACTTCCCGTTATGAAAGCACCAAACGCTTCCACCGTCTACTACCACAATCATGCATAAGAGGTTGACGTGGATGATATCGGATATATGGTTCTCTAAATATATTCTTTGATTAGGGTCATATTCTGCGATCATTTTTTCCATTTTGAGACACGAAAGAAAGTATCGATAGTTCATGTGCTCCTTCTCATCCAATAACATCATCCTAGATTGAAGATCAAAATGGGTACATTCGAGTGTAGGACTTGTGGGAAAAGGTTTGGGATATAGACCCTTCTCTTCGACCGCAAAGTTTACCATGGATCTGAATACTTCATCCTTGACATTTCTTCCAAACTCTACCATCTTCGATATTGCCATATCGGCATAGGTACAGGGTGGTACAAGCCTCTGCGTGACCATGGTCGATAATTCAACCGATTCAAGATATTCATCATCAGAAATTTCTTCCATAAGATAATTTGCCAATGTTATATCAGACATCTCTTCTACCTGTGGGAAGCATGCAGTAGGGTATAGATCTCCGTATTCAGAATCATGAACATATTCTTCGAACCGAAATCTGGGATGAGACTTCTGTAGACGATGCAACACGTCATGATGCGGATCATGCACTAACGGGAACACTAAGATGATTTCCTCATGTCCCCTTTCGTACATTAAACATTTTTTGAAATCCGGACCCTGACCTGCAACAGAGGTTTTTCCTTGGGTCAGGAGACTTTGCAGGGCATCAAAGTATATATCTGTAACACAGATGACTATGTCTTTCCTTCGCTTGAGAAATCCATGGGAGCACTCGGGTGCGAAGCTAATCATAGACATGCTTTCAAGCCTGGTAAAACAGTTTTACCTTTTTCAATTTCTTGACCAAGCATGGCCGCACTCGCAAGAGAAGAAAATGGTTGCCCCTTCATCGGTAGACCTTACCTGTTTTTGAATTATTTTTATTCTCCGTCCAGCACATTGGGCGCATCTGTAAACAGATGACTCTGATATTTCATCGGTCTTGAATAGTGAAGCCAATATCGAAGCGACATCTTCGAAGTCCCCGGTGATACCACTTCTTAGAAGAACTTTTTTTCTATCGCTCTTTGAAAGACTATCGAAATATACGCGAGAGTACTCCATGTCTTCTTGGGATGTATTCATTTCAGCACACGAATCCTGCTTGGAATCCATCATGGATACCATTGATTCAAGCGGTCAGATCTATCTCCCGGAGAGATCAGAGATATTCAAAATGTTCAAGGTCATGAAACCCGAAGAAATACAAGTGGTCATCATAGGACAGAGCCCTTACAGTAATGCGATGGATGCCTGTGGAATACCTTTTCTATCAAAGACCCGACGATGTACAGAGTCCTTGAAAGCGCTCATGAAGGAGGCTGGAGCGAAAAATTATACCGGCATATCGGCTAACCAAGCCATAGTCAAATGGATAAACCAAGGTGTTTTCCTTCTAAACGCATCTATGACAATAGGAATAAAAGGTGACGTACTGGATCACTCAGTGCTGTGGAAGGAGTTCACCTCCTCTTTTGTAGAGTACATAACTGTTACAAGAAAAGATATACCTATAGTGCTCATGGGCAAAGATGCAGCAGAATTGGAAATCTTCGCCAGAACCCCTCATGTCATAAAAGTTCCCCATCCCGTAGCTCGTAATAATAGTTTTAGAGATTGCCAGGTTTTTAATAAATTGGACGAAGTGTTGGGTAAGAAATTCGAATGGGTTTAATCCTCATCTTCCATGTGCTCATCATCATCCTGTTGAGCCCGAGTTTTCCAGAAATCGTATACCGATTTGTTAAGTTTCTTAAAACCTTTCTCGATCAGATCCGGTATGTCTTCGATTTCGGCAATGATAAACTTGTTCTTGAAGAAACCCATGACTTCCTTGTTAGGTGTGGTGACCAGTCGCCCCTTTTGGAAGATGAGATCCGTGCACATGATAAACCCCGTTTTACCCAGGGGTTCCCAGGTTAGATTTTCTATCCCATCTTTCCTCATATGCTTCAAAGTGGCATTGACGATACCAATCTTTCCCGGGGTCGGTTCGATCTTCTTACGGGGGGCGGGTCTCTTTCTTAATTTAGAATCAGTACCCATTTTTTCAAGCACATCGTTTGCTATTTCAGATGCTTGCTTTTCTGTGCAATACCCCGAGTCGACTACCTTTCCCGCGAACTCGTATATAACTGTGTATATGCAGTCATCCAATATTCCTGCTGCTATAGCTTGTTTCTCTATAGCTTTGTCCATTGTGTACTAATTAGGACAACGCTGCCCGTGATCCAAAGTTCAATGTTCTCAGGAATTCACGTTTGCAAAACTGAATTGTCTTTCTGCCTGTAAACTGAAGTATTTAGGATACGAAAATATTAGATGTGTAAACAGTATGGCTCCTACCGATCCGGTAGGAATAAGGAAGGTGCAAAGTCTTCTAAGAGAAGCAACTCAAGCCAACCTCAGTTCTTTTCACAAGGCTGGAGCCATCTCAGCCAAAAAAGTAACGCTTCAAGAGGTCCTTGATCTAAAGAAAAGTAAAAACTGCTCTATGATAATCCCCTTTTCTGATCGAAATGTCCTTCGGGAACTCCCATACAGGAAGTTCAAAGAATACGTCTTGGAGATGATTTCGCTGAGAGAGTTTGACAACGAAAACCTTGAGGAATCGTGGTATCATATCGGAAAAAGAATGAACAGAATACCACCGGATACTCCATTACCCAGTGAGATCAGCTCTCCCGCGAAAGTAGTAAGATTTTACATAAACTTCCAAACTCTTACCCGAGACTATCGCAGCCTAGAGTTTTTAAGACAAAGAGTTTTAGGTGATTACAAGAAGGTGTACTGCTCTCCCGATTTTGCCGGGACTTTGGATGTTCACCTTGAAGGAAATTTCGAGATCCCTGGATTATTTCAAATGTTGGATAGAACTATGGGTATCAAAGGAATAGAAGGCATCGAAAGCGTCCAAGAACACTCCTGCATAGTAACAGGATCCAACTTTGACGATACGATATTGCTTCCAGGAGTAAACTCTGCATCTACCATAACCTTTGATATAAAGGAGATCGCCGATGCTTTGGGAATCGAGGCAGCAAGAGAAATGATCAAGAGGATGTTATCAGATGGAGATCTAATAGCCGATATCATGACACGGTCTGGTGAGCTCTCATCGTTTACTAAGAAAGCTATAACAGATCCATTTTTATCCATGGCTCTCGAAAGACCACAAATTACAATCAAAGAATCTGTAAGAAAGAAGCCTACAACGTATATGACATCCTTGCACTCTGAATTCATGATGGGTATTTCTCCCAGCATAGGTACTCATGACAAAGATTTCTGTCTTCTATGAAGGCCGTTTTAGATCAATTCTCATCTTCTTGTTTTATTGTAGGTCTGGTATATTCCACCCTTTCTAAAACATTTACTGACGGTATTTGGAGTTTGAGATATGAATTTCCTCTTACTTTTGATATACTGAAGATGAATTCAGGACATATAAACGAGCGTCTTAAATCCGATATATCTGTTTCCTGACCTTGGGCATCATATGATTTAGTATATATTTTTCTGTTACCCCCCTCTATAAGTTTGGCATAAAGGGTAACTCTCCTTCCTTTCGGCTTAGAGAGGGGTAAATTAAAACTTGCACCTGGTTGTAATTCTTCGATGGCATTCTTGGCCCGAATGAGGGCATCAAGGACGCTCATATGCTCTTCGAATTCCTCATCCAAAACTATCCTCATAACTTTTTGCTTCAAATCCACTTCGTTAAAGAAATTATCGAAAACGCCATAACAAGGTAGGGCAGCATCCTCAGTCTTTTCTACGGCTAGTCGAAAGATTTGAGGTTCTACATCATCCTTATATGTGTATAAAACCGTTGTGCGATGCCCTGATGAATTGTTAAAGGGTAAAGGTGCAGACAGAGACAGTCGACCTTCTTCAAAATCTTTTGGTGTTACGTATTTGGGTGCTTGGAATATAAACTTCTTTTTTGACGACATCGTGCTGGTTATATCGGTAAGGACGTCATACAGATTTTCAATTTGAATATTACAAAAGATAAAATAATAATTCTTTTGAACAATGGAATCCTTTTTTGCCATTCACGGATATCTGGCGAACATAGATGTGATATACAAAGAAACTTTGGAATCCATCTTCCCCAATGAAACAGAGTGGAATGATGATGGAAAAGGGAATCATCATATCGGAGAAGGTATAATTGTCCCCAAAATGATCAATGGCAAATTTCTCATAAACAACACAGAAAAAGTTCCCTTCATTCAAGAGGTCAGAAACAAGGAATGCTTTTATATTTTCAGATCCGGTGATGAGGTTATGGGAGAGACCAAGGTATCACCGGAATGTCTTCCTTTGAGGATAAGTGTTTCTACCGAAGGAGCATATATTATAGTATCCTCTATACAGAAAGACTTAGGAAGTTCGGATCCCATTCCTATTATGTCTTTTTTAGGCCTTTATTACGAAAAAATGGAGTCTGCTATGGGCAGAATAAATGACATGATCAAAGATGTACCATCTATGAATACCTACATCATAGCACATGGATCTTCCGGATTTCATATGAATAAAGATATCATCGAAGATAAATTCTTTGGGGTAAGAGATTCGAAAAAGAATGCCCTTACCCTGACATATCTGTTTTACAGATGTTTCAAGGTTTATTTCGGAAAAGATAGGCCCACTGATCGGGACGACTACTCTTTCAAGATTCTAAGATCATCCGGTGACATTATAGGTTCTTGCCTGAAAAGAGCTCTCAGTAGGTCATCGAAAAACGTAAACAGAGCGATAGACAAAGAAGTTTATCAAATGCTCAGAACAGGTAATGTAATCGTACACGGAAAAGAATACTCAAAGATGGTAGCAGTCATCGAAACCAGATCTGACATAGACTCTATATCTGCGATAAGGAGAGTGGTCATCCCATGCAATGAAGATTCTATTGCCATGGGGCCACGACAAATACATCCTTCGCAAACTGGATATATCTGTCCATGTGAAACCCCCGAAGGAAAGACAGTAGGGTTAGTAAAGAATTTGGCATTGACCTGTGTGCTTAGCACGAAAATCGACCGAGAAGAGATTGAGAAACTTCTGGCACCTCTTGCGCAAGCCAAAGACGGTATATGGATCATTCTTGACGGGATAGTTCTCGGATTCTCTGATCGAGACGATACATTCAAAAGAATAAAAGCGTTCAAAAGAGATCCCAGATTTAAATACCTCTCCGTGTCCAAAATAGAGAACCGAGAGATTCATATTCGTACTGTTATGGGCCGGCCCACTCGTCCTATGATATGCAGCAAAGGAATGTGGGAATATCTCGACCCTTCGGAAGATATTTCTGAACACAAAGAAATCCATCCATGTACTATGTTCGGGGTTTCCGTATCCATGATCCCCTTCAGTGAGCACAATCACGGTGCCAGAAATATATTTGCCTCTTCCATGGTGAAACAGGCTATGCAGGTTGAAGTGGTCAATGAGAACACAAGACCGGGAAAATATCTGGTTTATGGACAGAGACCTATCGTGAACACCATACCATGCAAGCTTCTTACCAACAAGCCGAATGGAGTGAACGTTCTGGTATGCATCATGTCTTATACCGGATACAACCAGGAGGATGCAATAATAGTCAAAAGATCCTGTATAGATCGAGGCCTTTTTGACTCCATCGTAAAGAAAGAGACCAGGACAGCAGAAAAGGAAACCATAGCAGCTTCAGAAGAAGAAATACTCATCATAGGCGATGATGTGACATCTTGTCCCAGAGGAAAAGTTACAATTACTGAAGAAGAGATTAAAATAACAAATAACATATACAGAAAACTCGAAACAGGAGATAAACTTGCCTCCAGACATGCTCAAAAGGGTGTGATAGGACTAATACTCAACGAAGAAGACATGCCATTTAACTCTCAAGGCATGTCTCCAGATATCATCATCAACCCCCATGGTATACCTTCTCGCATGACCGTAGGACAATTGTTAGAAGGTGTAATTGGGAAAAAATGTTGCATCAAAGGCCGAGGAGACTTTGATGGCACTCCTTTTGGCCAGAGAGACGTTTCCGAGTTTCTCGAATCAGAAGAGTCCGAAACCTTTTACTCAGGGTTCACCGGAAGGAAACTGTCCTGTAAGGTTACCATGAATGTCGTGTATTACATGTCCTTGGTCCACCAAGTGGCAGACAAAATTTATGTCAGATGGAAGGGACCCAAAAATGGATTTTCTAATCAGCCAGTTGCTGGAAGAGCAAAAATGGGGGGTTTAAGATTCGGAGAAATGGAAATAGATGGTCTATTGGCCCGGGGCACGTCTTCCATGATCTCTGATACGATTGAAAACAGCGATGCAGAAGAGGTCCAATGCTGTGAGGAATGTGGCTACTTTCCCAAATGTGAAGTTATATGTTGCATTTGTAACAAGGAAACAAGAACGATGGTCAAAGAGAATGTACCGCACTCCCTTTTAGTTTTTTCTTCTCTGCTAGCAAGCTGCAGCATAGGGGTCAGGATGACATTTTAAAAGTCAAGAGCTATTTTTTTACTCTACTTCGTTTTCGATTTCTTTTTCCTCTTCATCCGTGCCATTATATGTCTCATCTTTGGCCATCTCTTCGACAAGATTAAATACTTGCATAAGATTACTAAGATGTTTGACATCATCACCCTCGCCTATCTGAATGTGCAGATCGGGAAGTTTTTTCTCTATTCCTTCGGAGATGTCATTCAGATATCCTTTTATATCCGGAGGGTGGGATGACGTGTCGATCTTCTTCCCTAACTTGACTATGAAACTGGCCACTACACCTACACTGCCTATAGTCTTCTCTTGTAAAACTTCATGGGATCTGGCTAGTTCGGTACAGGCCTCTGTCACCTTCTGCATCTGATCCGTTAAGGTTTGTACACTCTTTGTGAGTACTTTAACCTTGTCTCCCAGAGCGGTCAATTCTTGGGTGACGGCATCTTTGGTCTCCACTGTGACATGCTTGGCCTTGGCATTCGACTTTACAGGTATTTCTTCATCATCGGAGACGTCAAAGGAAAACAAAGAGTGTACGGGCTTCTTCTTGGACGCAGCTGTTTTCTTTTCAGAGACCCTAGAAAGAGCATGTTCATCGCCGGGGCTTAGTTCCAATAAACTGTTAAGAGTCAATCTCTTCTGTGGCATTTTCTCGGTTACAAAGGATGTCTCGTTTCAATATTCTCACTATGTCATCCGTTAGTCTCGGTGGAGATGAAGGCGTTCCCGATCTCTTGGATTGCTTCTTACTGTCAAGAAAAATCAGATTATTTTTCAATTTTAATCCGGTTACCGCCACCACCTTTCCTTTGTCGAAGCATATATCTTCCCTCTTAATAAAGCTCCCTTTAATAAAAGATCTTATTAAAGAAAGATTTTTCTCTTTTTCCTCTCCCAAAGAAGAAACATATTCCTCGAGTGCTTTAATGTCGTTTTCCTCCATATCAGGGTTCATAAACTAAATGATACCTGAAAAGATAATCATTTTATGAAAATGAAGATGTCCTGGACCAGAACATTTAATTCGGATACTATGGAAAATCTCAAAGAATACGGATCGCATTACAAGATTATGTGTCGCGAAGTGCCCTGGAACGATCGAGTAGAAACTACCGAAAAAATGACGGTAGATGCAGATTCCGTAATATTCGACGAAATACGAAGATTCACATCGAGCATCTCTTCGGTAGATATCAGAGAGAAGTTAAAAGTTCATGTCAGAAATGTATTTGACAGAAGGGGGCTCATACGTAGTTATGTGTACCTTCTAGCAGAAAAATGTTCTGGGAGGATAAAATCTATAGAAGGTGAGATAGTCTTTGGAACACAAAAAGTTCCTGATATCAAATTGGGAATAAATATGGAGCGCAAAGGGAGAAGAAGGGAAACTTTTGAACATCTTTCTCAGAATACGAGCTTAACCGATATGGAAGCAGCCCAAGATACAATAAAAATTCTTGGGACCCACTTATTAACATTGAGGGATAGAATAAGAAACATCACTTCCAAAAACTTTCCCAACGCGACGTTCTCTACAGAACCCGATAAGTATTGTGCAAGAAAGTACAATTTATCCTTTAGCTATGACTATGACTTGTACCTCTTCGGTTTGCAAACCATGCAGAGAGAAAGGGAGGGGATAGTACAATCTCTAAATATTTCATCCGTTCTAAGATGGTTGGGATTCGAGAATATAAAAGAATATATCATGGCTTGTTTACTTCAGGGCACCGACTACAACAGAGGGATAAAAGGAATAGGTAAAGTGAGAGCAAAAAAGAGAGTAAAAGAGGGTTTAGAATTTTATGATCATAGAATACCCGAGTTTGCTAAAAATGAAATGGCCAATGCCTACCAATTCTTTACAAACGGAGAATGAACATATCCAAACATGGATTTTCTAAAAGAATTGATATCCTTCTGTGCCAAGAAAAGTTGTACGCTTGGAGACCTGATATTTCCTAATCAAGGAATTCCTCGTTCATACGAAGAAGCTCTGACTTGGGGAGGTGCATATTTTTCCCTGTTTGAAGCGGACCCCCAAGATCTGATTAATGGGCATCACATGAATAATGATCAGATTTCCCGGGCGTTAACTCTCTGGAGATGGAAACATTCACGGGGGGATATACACTCGGATCTTATCATAGAATCCGAGTCGGGAAACATTATAGCAAAACATCAGAAAGATGTAAGGCAAACAAAGAGGATACTCGACTTTTTCGATGAGAGAGATAATATCGTATCATATTCCCTGGAGTCTTATAATGTAGTAGCTGCATTCAATACACCTGTCTCTTTGGACGATATTTTCGACACAGTAAGTGTACCCTTTGCCATACTTGGTAGCAAAAGAAGAGTCTCCACAAAACTGGAGAAGAATAACTTTCCTAGCTGGTTTCTCTCCGACACAGAGGATTCCAAACTACTATGCAGAATAGGGAACTTTGACATAAAGATAACACCTAAAACGTTCTCATTCAGATGTGCAAAAGACGGTTACAAAACTGCTTTCAAACTTCTGTCCCTTTTGTCCATTTCTGAAGAGGATTGCGTTTTTTCGAAAAATAACATAATATGCGTAGGCATCCTGAACATACACAACCCCTGGAAATATCACATCTTTGCGGATATCATCACTAATGATTTGCGTGTTTCCGAAATAGCTTCGATCATTGAGGCTTCTAAACCTCTTTACGAAAGAAAATATATGAGCTTCTCGTGTATAGGCTCCCGTTGTACCATTTCCAAACAAGAAAAAGAGATTAAAATAAGAATCTCAGAAGTTAAGGGAAGGGCGGATTCATCTCTTGTCATGGTCATGGTATCGAAAATCTTTGAGATCTATGATGAAAGATATCATGAGATAGATCTGGAATACAAAGAATTAGAAACATCTCCGGATACATCGAAGGAATCATCTTCTCCTAAGATCTCCTCGATAAAACTGCTAAGATCCGAAGTACCAGATCTTTTCATTGAAAATTATACCAGAGAGGCAACCATCTTACCAAAAATCATAAAAAAAGAAGATGCAGAGGATTATAAAAGGGTCGTTCAATACCCCAAAGGTAGCGGAAAATATTACACGTCTCCAGACGAAAGATATACGGTAGGTCTCAAATTAAACCGACTAAAGAACAAAGAGAAGTATCCATATATCGTCACATGTTATACTACAGATCATATGAAAAGGAAGGGAACTCATACATATAGATATTATCACGGGCATCAGGAGGGGTCCAAGAAAACCAAAAACCTGGAAGACGGACAAAGAGCTTTGTTACCCCTTCCACTACGCGGAGATTTCGGTCTGAACAAGGACTATGTACGCATGGGAGTTAAGGATGGAACCTTTATACAATGTATCGAATATGCTCTCGGAAAGAATGGAATCAAGAACAAAATCTTTAAAGAGGTGATGGCACAAGAAATTTGGAATTTCGATATAGAAGAGGAGTTTTCAGGCCAAACTGATCTCTGCTTTAGATATTTCGAGGAAAAATATCAGTGTGACATATTTGTAATAGAACTCGAAGAAGAAGGATCCTATCATCTGGGTCCGCCTCGTCACGTAGTTCGGCCCTATTTCTGGAAAAAAGCCTACAGCAAAGGTATTATAATTTTGAAGCATGTAAGTTATCTCTATCATGAGACACGAGTCTCCTATGAGCTCATCACCAAAGGATCCAGAAAAGTGTTTGTCAATGATGACCCCTTATTATTTTTGATATCAGAAGCTAAGTCAAAAGAGTGCTCTCATCCTGAAGATGTTCCAGATGACGTGGTAGCACAATACATAAACGAAAGAGGGAAATGTGGATTGGTCAAAACCAAAGACGGGATGATCATACCTGGTCCAGGTCGGCCATTGAATCTACCTCATGAACACCTAAGTCACAGTAGAATAGAAGATTTCTTCAATAATATGAATAAATCAATGAAGCATGTAGGCATCCCCGAACGAAGATGGAGGAGTACATCAAGCCATGATCTGTTCTTTCCTGATAAAGCATCCTTTGAGAAATACACTAAAGAAATCACAGTACAGTATACAACCCGTTTGATATAAGATGTCCTTCTATGTTACTGATAATTTCTTTTGCTTTCAGCTTTTTCTGAGTTTTTCCGAGAACGCAGGATCGAACACGTTCAAGATCGGATTTCGTCATCGATGAAAGACTCTTTCCTCTTTTCGTGCATCTTCTATCCATCCGATCTCGTTCAAGATTATCATGATCTTTCATTTTTAATCTCATCTTGTTATCTATTATGGATATTATTCCATATAGTTCATAAGCTCTTATCTCTTCCATTCTATGCTTTATCTGATTCTCGATCTTTTTCATAATCAATTCTTCTTCTTGTCTGTCTGATATATACTCCCATTTATCACTTCTCAGAACTCTTGTTTTCATACTTAACTTTCTCGGAATGGGCAGAGTCGCAGTATATGCACTTTCCTTCTCTCTGTAACAGATTATGTGGTATATATAACCTTCAGGAGATTTACATAAGAACAGATTAGAAAAGAATTCTAATATCTCTTGACTTGGTCTCAGTGAAAGACATGCTTTTTCAAAAACAGATATTTTGGACGGTACATCCAGACTTCTCAGGCTTTCCAAAATGTTCCCTTCTGCCAAAGTAGTATCCACCCTTTTTCTGTGCCTACTCAGGAATGTTTGGCGAACTGGTGTTCTCGCAAAATTCAACGGAATGGTTGGATCGTCTGTTAGGAAAAGTATTCCATTATCTTCTCTTACATATCTTCCTTTGATTATTATATTCTGAGTTACTACTCTGGTTAATAATTCTAAGATTATGTCCTTATGATATCTCATAATTTTAATGAGACTCTCGATCTCGATCTCGTCCTCTATAAACTTTTCCAAATCGGAGACCAGAGGTTCCATGTATCTGTCCATATAATACAGCACGAACGTATTCGCATCAGATGACTTTCTAAAGATGTATCTATCTACGGCCATTTTTCTAAGAATTTCCTCCATAACTGATATATTTTTCTGCTTTTCAGAGCACACATTTAACTTTGTTATATCCACACCGTCCTCTTCTGAGATTATGGCGGCATGGATATAAAGGTCCACGATCCTCTCTTCTTCTGGAAGAGATGCATGAGAGTTACTGCGTATCACTCTACCCATAGCCTGTTCTATGGTAGAATCGTTCCAGTGAGGAGTAATGGCATGAAACTGTTTAACATTGAGAAGGGTAATTGATTCACCTATAACCTTACTACCTAGTAATATCTGTACGTAATTACCATATGCGTTTTCAGGGGAGTTAAATCCTTCTAATCGGTCCATATTGTTTGGAGACAATTCAGAACTGCCTACACAAAATGTATACCTCTTGACACCAGACTCTATCATCTTGAGATTTTCTCCGTAATAGAATGTATAACCGTGTTCCTCCAGAATATTAGCTAAGAGCAGGAGTCCAGACCCTTTTATCTCTTCGACAAATACGAAAATAGGGAACCTTCGATTTCCGGTTTCTAAAATGTTTATGAGTTTGTGATATTTACAACTTGATCTCCTCAACTTCTCCCCTCTGAGCTCATTTCGGAATTCGTCTTCTATCACATATCTTAAGAAACTAATGTGCTTCAGAGATCCTTTAGTTTTTGCAGTAGAAATAATCCTGGTGGTCTTTTCCTTTCTCATTTTGATCTCTGTAATATCACTTCCGAAGGTTCCGTCTTCGAAACAAAACAGAGAAGCATGAACAAGGCCTCTGTATATGTCATTAGGTACACCCTTACGAGATTCTTCCATATAAAATTTCTTCTGATGGCATACCATTAAAGAGGTGTGCACGTGGAACTTGTTATGTACATCTTTTCTTGTACCTATATATCTTATTCTGGGTCGGTTTTTGACAACAGAATTAAATGACAGGATACCATTGTAATCCTCTGAAAGAAGGTTGAGAGTAGAATATATCTGAGAAACTTCGTTTATCATGGGTGTGGCCGTGGCCAATACTGTTTTTGTATTTGCAGACATCTTTATAATTCTTGATATCGAATTGTAAACTCCGTCGGACTCACCGAATCTTCTAACATTATGTATCTCATCAAATATAAGTATTTTGTTACTAAACCTCTCTGTTATCTGTTCGTTCTCCATTCCTGAAACTTTATGGTTCAGGGATATGTAATGTTCCATAGTGAAGATCTTTTTGGGTTCCAATATGGAATCGGGAAAGGCTTTCTTCTTCATGTCAAGATACTGACGAATTTGTGCCCAGAAGTTTTGGGTTCCGGAGTCGCCTTTTGTTATAATGATACACCTTTTCCCATCGAATTGATAATGGTCAATAGCAACAGCTATACATGCCATGGATTTTCCAGACCCGAGACTGTGGAAAAGAAATAGACCATTATAGGGTGTAAAAGGAGACAAATATCTCCTGACAAACTCCTGATGATCGTATAATCCTTCTTTATTGTAAAAATCGTTAAACTCTGCTTTTTGTGCGATATCATATTGTATTCTGTTACTTATCACCGGATACATATTGAATTCTCCGTTATGGGGTCCCCCTCTCTTTTGGAAAGCTGAAATGAACAGAGATGTGGATTTTATTTTTCAATTATCTTCTACCATCGAGGAGAAGAAGAAAATATTGGATACAGATAAAAAAAGGATATCAGAAGAGCTGATCTGGGAAGATCATCCTTTGACCGGAAGAGAGTTGGAGGCTAGGGTAAAAAAGGTTTCTGAAAGGGAAGCAAAGAAGTTAATACAAAATTACGGTCCCTGGGAAAAAACAACCTTTTCCGAAAGAAGATATAAAACTTCTCAAGGAACATTGAGAGAAAGACAATTCGGGAACGGAGAAATGGAGTTCATAAGGAAGATGATCATAAAAAGAGTCAAGCTATATAACGAGTGGATAACTTGGGCACTGAGCAAAGAGGAGCCAATAAGAAGCTCAGAAATGGACTCCAAATTTGTGGTCAGCTCGCATAAGGAAAGATTGAGTAAGACTGTACGCGATGTCCTTCGATTAGATGTAACAAAAGATATCAACGAGGGAGTATGGTCAGTAGAAGTAGAGGTGCTCGATGCCAGTGCTAAAGACGAAATCAAAGAATATGTCAAGAACCTAATCTGCTTCCTCAAAGGCAAGATAAGAAGAACCACCAGTGAAATGATATGGAATCTTTTTTCGACACCATGGGAAGACTTTTCTTTCACCAAAAGGAGATATCAAAAACCTGTGACCATCACCAATGGCGACCTGAACACTCTCAAAAACAGAAGATATAAGATGACACCTAAGATAGATGGCGAAAGAAGGTTTGTTTGTATACTAAATGGAGAAGTATACACCATAGATCTCAGAGGAGCTGTAGAATTATTTTCTTCATCCAAAATTACCCATCCCGGAAAGATTAGTATACTCGATTGTGAGCTATCAAATGGTGAACTTTTTGCATTTGATATAATAGTAGCATTTGGAGTATATGTGGGAAGCATAAAATACTTAAGCAAAAGATATTCCAGGATGAATGAATTTTCTTGCTATGTACGAATAAAACCCCTTTTTGATGTTCCGAAAGATTGGTCTTTGATACCGTCGATGTTCCATCAGTGGAAGGATAATTATAAAGTGGATGGTATCATTTTCATACCCAGTACATCCAACTATACTAAAGGAAAATTATTTAAATGGAAGGAAAACAATACGGTCGACCTTGAGGTGAAGGACGGTAGAATCAGAACATATGACGAAGAGGAGTACGGGAAATCTGCATTGGAGGATGGTATCTATGAATTCTCACATCTACAGGGGAGGTTTGATATGGTTAGGGTCAGAGAAGACAAACCCCGTGCCAACAGTGCAGCCATTGTGAAAAGAAACTTAGGATTCATGACATCGTTTGACCATTGTCCTGTCACTAAATGGGCAAAGGGTGGTAAAGGAATGGCATCCATGAGAAAATTTCACAATCGCGTTAAGAAGATTATGTATGATAGTTCTGACCAGAGTTTCATTATGGATATAGGAACAGGACAAGGAGGAGATATAGGGAAATGGGATGAACCGTGTTTTGTATACTGTATAGAACCAGAAGAAGATATGATTAAAGAATTCTGGAGAAGACGTGCACAAAACCCTCGAGGGCCCCATAAAGTAATAAAAGCAAAAATAAGAGATTGGCCCTTGATCATAAACAACGTTCACAATCACTTATCTCTGATATCCTTATTCTTTGTCATGAATGACTTCAGCGAAGATGATATGAGAGGTCTCATGAAAGTCATAGATGAACTATGTCTTCACAACTGTAAAGTAATAGGTGCATTTCTTGATGCAGACTTCTTTCTAGAGGCTTCCAGCGAGAGCTTTGAAACAAAGAAACTTGATAACGAGAAATATTTCATAAAGATCAAAGGAACAAGAATAGCACAGACTGAACACGAGTTCAGAATAAATACATGGGAATTTTCCAGAAAAATGGAAAAAAGAGGCTTCGTTCTTACGATATCTGAAAGGCTCGATTTTGGGACCAACCTATCGGAAGACGAGATATCCCTTTCTTCGATGTTCAGGATATTCGAATATTCCCGAGGAGCTAAAAGATTTAAATCTTTGAGGAAGATATACAAAAACAACCAAACTGATTTTCTGTATCTAGACCGAAAGAAATTGTAATCAAATCGAGATCAACGTTTTCCCGTGATGAACGAAGAACTAAGAGAAATTGCTTCGAGAAATAAATGCACTACCAGTTCTATAAGGGAGATATCAAAAAAGCTTTCTCGGGAGAAACAGATAAGTGAAATGTTCATATCGTTCGATATCCTCAGATATTGTAGACATAAAAATGGAGGATACCTTCCGGGAAATAAGGAAAAACCCAAAAATAAACTTTGAGTATGCAAAGATTTCTGAAAAAGGTGACATGATCAACATCCTTCATCTTTTAAGAGAAAGCGATGAGAACATGATACTTGTTATCAAAGGGAACAAAAAGAAGTTCCTACCAGAAATGATGAGAATAGTAGAAAAGGAAGATTATAGCAAATTCTTCTTCTGTAGCGAGATCAAGACATGTCCATTAAAACATGATCTTGTCCCCAGGCACAGACCTGCTACAGAAGAAGAGCTGGAAAGTCTAGAAAAGAGAAAGATACCTATTTCATCCCTGCCCAAGATAAAAATGGAAGATATTATCATACGATGGCATGGTTGGAAACATGGTGTTATTGCCATCGAAAGGAACGAAGGAGTATATTACAGAAGAATAAACTGATTTACCAGATCCTCTAAAAAGTCATTTCAGCAACATGAAACTAAGCTTCAGTTTTCTAGCCGAATCAGATATATCCAATATATCATCATTCCTTCTGAACGAGACCTGGGACCTCTACGATCCTAGGTTTGGAACGTTTGGAAAAACATGTCCAAAATGCGCGGAAAAGTGTACCGGACATTTTGCCCGCTTGGAACTAGGAGAATATATTTTCCATCCACATTTTGTACGCGAGATCAAAGAGGCGCTGACCTCTATATGTGAACACTGTGGAGGAAATGTCATTAGGAATGAAAAGCAGCCAAAATGTATACTCTGTCACCGTGTGGTTAAGGCCGAATACTCTTTAAACCATAGGCAATTGTATCAGGCTAAAGGACCACAAAACATTCATCTGACCCCGAAACAGATAAAACATATGCTCAGAACAAAAGAAGAACAGAAATATATTATATCAAGTATTTTGGTTCCTCCGGTAGGGATAAGACCACCAGAAGATGTCGAATGGCCTTCAGATTTAGCCAGGGCATACTCATCCTTAGTGGAAGCCGTGAAAAAGGCCAAAGGGGTTCAGACCATCGCTAACTTATTTAATCGGATCGCGGGAATAGGTCGTTCTGAAGCAGTGATGAAGCTACTCTCCGGAAAAGGAGGAATTTTCAGATCCATAATGCTCGGGAAAAGATTAGACAGATGTGCCAGATCTGTTATAACCGGAGACCCCAATCTTGACATAGATAGGATTACAATTCCCAAGATGGTTTCAGAAAGGATAAAAATCTCTGAGACAGTCCATGATCACAATGTGAATTCCATGATAACCAGGGCTTCCAAGGGCCAAGTTTGGTGCCCCCAGCAACAGACTCTCATAGGCCCAGAAGATGTGATATGCGGGGCAATATTTGACCGATGCCTAGAGGACGGGGATCGAATACTTTTCAATAGACAGCCTTCCCTCTCCCGATCATCTCTGCTATCCTTCAAGGCTAACATAAGTCGTCAACCTAACATTCTATCTATCCGATTCAATCCGTTGGTCACCAGCTCTTTCAATGCAGACTTTGACGGAGACGAGATGAACATTTTTGCAGGTTACGGAATCGAGTCCAAAGCAGAAATGGACATCCTATGTGACGTGAAAGAAAACATATACTGTGATGAAGTACCTATGATTAAAGCCATACAAGATACCATAACTAGTGTGTACCTACTGACTTCAGAAAGATATGACATATCAAAAGAGACCTTTTCTGACTGTATATGTATCACGGAACGGTATATCTTCCGTGCATCTCCTACCGGAAAAGATTTATTTTCTCTTAGTCTTCCCGAAGAAATGGAGTACAAACATGAAGGAATCGTCATAAAAGATGGAATTCTCGAAAAGGGTGTCGTAAATGCCCAGGTCCTGAACGGAAATATACTGAAGTACATTCACGAAACATTCGGACCATCAAGGGTTACCAAATTCTTACAAGATGTCCAAAAGACGTCCATCAGATGGATGCTTGATATAGGATTCAATGTGAGACTAAAAGACATACATTGGTCGGAAGAAGATTCGAATGCGATAAAAGATTTGAATCAAGATGTAATGATGGATGAGATTTACAAAATCTGCGAAGAAAGTTACTCGTGGACTCCGATCATGAGTATGATCCAAAGCGGTGCTAAAGGTAGCACCATCAACGCCGCACAAATGTCTGTATCCCTGGGACAGCAATACATTAACGGGGAGAAACGAGGGTTCATAGACTCTTCATATTTGACTGGGCTTACGCCTGAACAATTCATACTCCATGCGATGGCAGCCAGAGAAGGAGTTATAAATACCGGACTAAGCACCTCTGTCACGGGATATCTTAATCGGCGGGGTTGTAAAGTTGTAGCAGATATCCGAGAAAGATACAACGGGACTATTGGAACAGAAGGGAAAACCATCCAATTTCATGTATAGTTGATTTTAAAACACTCTTAAGAAATATACCAATGAGCGTTGCCGCTTGCATGACCGAGAGAGATATAATTGAATTTGATTTAAACTCATTCAATGAGATTGACGTTATCACGTCTTGCGAAATGTCACGTAAAAGGAAATCAATGAGTCACAAAGAACAATCAACCAATCCCAATGAAGATAATGTCGATGAGAACTTGTTCAAAATCTCAACGAGCAAATTCAACTATATCGAAGAGGAAGCACTAAGAATCAAAATCATTCCAGCAACATTCTCAGAACTGATGGACACAGACGGCCTGATAGAAAGTGAAGATCTTCCTCAAACCGTAAAAGATTTGTATCTCGAAGAAATGACTCCTAACAAAATCATGACTTTTGATCCAGATGAACATCCTGAGATGAACGAAACAATGTATTCATTCCTCGTCAAACTAAAAATAGTTTTGCGCAACAACATACAATTTAGAGATGTCCCCAGAGAAGAAAGATTTATTGATGATATGACCGTAGATCTAATGAGATCTATGAAGTATGATGACGGAAAAGAATTCACCATGGGATCCTGCACACTCAAGCTTTCCGTAGGTTCGAGAAATTTTGCAGCTGAGGCCGACAGAGAGGGAAGAAGAGGAACGGGAATTATATGGATTATGCAAGAGAACAAACACATAAACGATAACTGGTATAAAGAAGGTGACATTCAACTAATCTCTTGCATGATAGCGGCCTGTCAAGCGAACCTACGGATCACGAGGAGTATATATCCAGAAAAAATGTTGGGCATCAAAATAAAAGGAGACGAAATGTATTTTTACTCTTTTTGCATAAAAGAGGAATACATTACAGATTTATCTAGAGGAGTCCCCAATGAGGACTTAGAAGTATTAAAATATCCAGATAAAGAGGGACTTCATATATCAATACCAGTGCAGAGAAAAGAGATCATCTCTCATTTATGGACAATGAGACAACAGGCTCTGAAACTGCGTAAGATAAAAGAGTATACGATGTAGACTTTCAGGCAGGATAAGAACTTCGTATTACTAGAAGCTTTATGGACACCATCTAGGACTTTCTAGAATGTAAGTGTTAATGAACCATATCACCGTCACAATGTGAGTAGTAGCAGCACAAGAGATCCTACATGCTTCCATATTCTCCCCTGACATTTCAAGCTGTAGGAGAACACATATGGTATGACTTATCAACATTCCATAATAAACTCGGGAAACACTGTGGATAGAAGTTTTGGATGGACTTATCGGTAGATATGATTGAATAGTTTCTCTTGGCGCATCTTTTGACACACGTCTTCATAAGATCCGACTACCGGGCTTACTGGTAAAGTCTTGTATCGGACCCGGCTACTAAGCCGTGTGGAGAATGGTGATAAATACGGCTGGATAGCTATTCCTTATAAGATTCAAAAAGTCCTCTAATGACCTGGACTAGAGGTATGTATCTCAAACTTTCCGCCGTCTATTAATATCCCTTCTTGGGCAGTTTCCCACATTATCTTAGGTCCGCCTGTCACGGATTTATTTCTATGCCCTTTATCGAAATATACCGCCATACTTTTTGGTTATACCTCCTTTTATTGTTATTTTGCTGCTACTCGACAATGATGCTTTATCGAGTGCTATGTTGGATAATCTGGATATGATAAATTGGGAGATAATATCGGCCCCAACAGCCTTTGCTCCGGTATGTATGGTATCGTGTAGTCCGAATGTCACCATGCTAATTGCTCCTTTGGCTGCTATATATGTTCGTATTTTGTTTCTGGATATTTCTGATTCTAAATCTGTCCATAGCCATACACACACTTTGATATAAGTCTCCTCTGGTAAAAGTTGCATACGCATCTCATAGTCATAAGGCCATGCAAGGAGATGATGAAAGGATACCACATTCAGTGGAAAATGTGTATCGTTGCGAAGAACGAAGACCTCCATAACCGATAGCCCTCGTATAACTGTTACATCTTAGCTGTGCGAATCATTTTAAAATTCAATATTAAACTATTCCATCGACGCCTCTAACATCTTGTGACATGTGTTATATTCTAACTGATTAAAGGCTCTTGGAAGTCTTAGAAGTCGGATAATAGATTAACATGCTCTCTATCCTTTCGATATCTCATCCTTAGCAAAGAGAAAACAATCCAATTCCATATATGATCGATTTTAAAATTCGACACAACTTCGGCCTCGTACAGGAGGAGGCAAATTTTGCACAGACATATCATAAGACCAATTGAGTTCCCAATGTGTCCTCACTACATGGGATGAAAACATGACGTCTGAAAGCTTCAAGGTATCTGAGTATGGTAGTCCTACTATCGAGGGTGTGCATGCCTTCGCTGTACTTGCTCTCGGGCCTGGGGGGTTCCGGCGAGCACTTTGTAACTACAGTCTCGATTGCTGGGTAGCTAAGAGAGGCGATGGATAGACTCAGCTCCGCGCTCACCGGGATCCTGTAGAAGACGGGGTACGTACCTATCATCAGAACAGCTGGTATGACCTCAGTGGCCTCCCTATTGAGCATTCCGCTGCTTACGTTGCACT